>Ga0075624_130_pt1 | contig 6139 bp, 8 predicted proteins | sample RifGroA1_FD_68378 | JGI IMG/M metagenome (GOLD analysis project Ga0075624, IMG submission 68378) | Microgenomates (Woesebacteria) bacterium GW2011_GWA1_39_21 | reverse complement strand
CCGTTATCGGTATCAGTATTCATATTAGATTAATATTATAACAGCGTTCAAGAAAACCCCACCCTTCAGGGTGGGGATGGAAAGGAAAGTATACACACCAAATTATTTTTACAAAATAATTCCGAACTTTTACGGTCTTATTTGATCTTTATTGAATTCATCTGCGAAAACCACGGATTTAGTCCGTGTTTGAAGCAAGAATCCAATCTCGTCGACAAAATACCATGGGCTTTAGCCCGTGGTAGTTTATTTAAATCTTCTTTATATAAAAATTCTTAGAATATGATATAGAATATGGATATGGAAAAAGTAGCAAAGACAACTGATCCACAAGGAGAATTGCTTACCCAGGTTGATGAACATAATAATGTTATTGGAAGTATTAGCAGAAGGTGGGCACATGAGAAATCGGGAGTATATTATCGGACTATTTACGTTCTAGTTAAGAATGAAAATGAACAAGTACTGATTCAGAAAAGAAGTGAAACAAAGGATTTATATCCTGACTGTTGGGATTTGTCGGTTGGGGGACATGTTAACTTTGGAAAAACCTATGAAGAAACAGCAGTAAGAGAGCTTGGCGAAGAGTTGGGATTAGAAGTTTCTCAAGTGGACTTGTTTAAAAAAGGTGAAGTACTGGTAAATCTTCCAAACTCAGGTGAATATTTCAATGTGTTTGAATACAAACTAAAACCAGGGCAAACTATTAAAACATCCAAAGAGGAAGTAAAAGATACACGATGGATGTCTATTGAAGAAATTAAAAAATCTATGAAAGATGGAAGTCTTCAGTGGTATGAGAGGCCGTTACAAACAATAGCCGCGATGTATTAACTCAACATTTCCAGCATAAATATTATTTTTAAGTTCGAGCTTCCTTTCATCCACCTTTGTTTTGTAGCAATTTTGAAGCTAAGCGGGCAGGATTGAACTCTGAAAATGCGTAAGCAGAGTCAAGCGTTGCTTTTGATAAAATCTTAAGCACGCTTATATGTCATCCTCCTTGGGGAAACCGTGCCTTTTAAGGCGGGGAAGATGTCATAGCTTTTGTGAAAGCGTTTGCCAGAAATTGTTGGCTTAGTTACAGAATAGACTTCCTTTTTATAGTACACTCCGCACTAAGTTGAAAGTGGAAGATAAAACAATCTGGAATCAAGAAAATGCGACATTTATAATTATCCGGTTTGTCCAATTCCACTTCAACTAAAACTCATTGAAAATGAATTATGTTAATTGGCAATCTTAACCAAAAAAGTTTCCCGCAAAAGCGGGTTTACGAAAGAATTGACCCCGATATTTTTAAGACCTCGCCGACGGGTTATAGTTATATCGGTATGGGAATGAATGTCTCAATTGATAGACGGCAGACGAAGTTTAATGTTTCTATTAATAAAAATATCTTGCGCGATATTTGGAGGTTGATTCTTCTACCTCGGTAAGAACGGACTAATCATTTAGGTTGACTCTGCCTTTGTTTTATTAGAGGGGGTAATAATAAATTTTTTGTTGGCATAAATCCTGTGCTGAAACCGAATGTCGGTTTCACCTTGGCGAACGTGGTGACTGAAATCGGTCAGTGCCTCAAAAAATTCGAAAGTGGATCTTCCCCTCCATTGACAAACCGTGCATCCCCAATTAATGAGCACTCCATCTCTGAATGTTATCGGACCGCGTTTGACTATCGGTTTGTCTGCCAACCACTCCGGCGATCTTTTTCGTTCTTCACGCATTTTATTTTGTTGATCATTTTACACATTTAATATTTTAAGTACAAGTAATATCGTGCACTGATCTTGGCTTGAAGGGTAATTAAGATTGCATCTAACTTGAAAATTATGCCGAGGTGTTTGAGGAAGGTTGTTTATTCTGTAAGTATACCCTTCTTATCTGGAGATTAAATCTGGGTGCGGGAAGTCGTGGATCGACAGAGCTTAGGGTCGGATCGGGATGATCGCAGCCACCTTCAGCTACGATTTGCTTTTCGTCGATCGGTTCACATCTTCTTACCGCCCGAATTCGCGCGGCCATTTGTGGGTTGTCTGGCTCGAAACTTTTACTGCAAGCTTCACGAGCGCAATCTTCAAGTGCTTGTTCAGGTGTTCGGATTGCCATGCAATAATTATAACCCTATAGAACACCATCTTCAATAACAGACGATTGGTTATGGGAGGCTGTGCCAGCCTTTGATTAATGTATAATGAAAAGGGTTCAAGTTATTGGGAAAAATGATTATTGAATTCATCTGCTGAAACCACGGACTTTAGTCCGTGGTAGTTTATAACAGGTTCAAGAAAACCCCACCCTTCAGGGTGGGGATGAATTGAACTCTGATATGTCATCCTCCTTGGGGAAACCCCGCCTTTTAAGGCGGGGAGGATGTCATTAAAGTTATACTAAAATGGAAATAGCGACACCAACACCGGGGTCGGGATTTTAGATGATTTTTTTAAAGCATGGCCATTAAGTTATTTTTTTTACTAATAATTGTTGCTGGCGTAAACCTTTTACTCTTTCAAATGATCGGAATGCAGTTGTTTGAAGCACTGACAATTCTTTTTTACAAAGGCGCGCCATACGTGACAACCAGCGGGGAAAAGTTGAAAACAATGTTAAAACTTGCCGCTCTTAAGAAGTCAGATAGAGTAGTTGATTTGGGTTCCGGCGATGGAAGATTACTTTTCGCAGCGGCAAAAGTTGTGAAGGAAGTTAAGGGTTTTGAAATTAACCCCTTTGTTTATCAGAAGTCTTTAAAAAACTGGAAAAAATACCACAGCGAGGAAAAGAATATTGAAATCGAAAAGAAGAATTTCATGAAGGAAAATTTGTCAAAATACGACGTTGTTTTCGTCTTTGGAATTGATTATCTGATGAAGGATTTGGAAGTGAAGCTTTTGGAAGAATTGAAGCCAGGTACACGAGTTGTCTCCAACCTTTACCAATTTCCTAACTGGAAAGTTGAAAAGAATGAGGGTGAAGTGTACCTTTACATCAAACCTGCAGAGTAATTTATTTGCGTAATAGCTGCTGTGGAATTAGTCCAGAGAAAACTCCTCGGAGAATATTTTGGAGTTTCCTACACCGAGATTGTTGAATTGCTTCCGGATGTTTTTCATCATTGGTGGAGGCCGGGCGAAGGTATAAATCCCAAGGTGACGCGTTTAATTCAGGTTAAGGAGGACGAAATGAAAGCGTCTAAGGCGATTTATGAGAGCTTTGCAACAAGCAGGGCTTTGTCGGATTTACCTCCGGTGGCTAGCAGACAGACGCAGGAAACGGGGAAACTGGACCCCGAGTCTTTAAAGACGATTGAAAATATTTTGGAATACGGAAAACTTGATCAACGCGACATGATTCGATCGATTGCACGAAAACACGATATGCTTCTTACCTCACAAGAGTATCGGGAAAGGCGTGGTAAAACTCAGGAAGCTAAGAGTTTGCCATAAAATACTTTTATTTCTTAATTAATAACATTTTTGGTTGTAATTAGATTTAATAGTTTTATATAATTGGTCCAATGGGGCAATCTATTTCAATAGAATCTGAATATGTACAAGGTAGAAATATAGAAGTTGGAACTATAGATATACAGGAGAAAGCGAATGAACAAAGATGGGATCTTCTACAAAACAGATTCGCTGAATTGTTCCTTAAAAAGGAACCTGTTACAGAAGATGTGGGTGTGGATTTATTGACACGTTTAAACATGAGCTTAAGGGATAAATACTGGCGGGCAAGATCGATGCCAGAGAACGTATTTCTTCCCACATTAGCGAAGGTGAATATAGAAACAAGTGAAAGAGACCTGCGGTTGTTTCAAGGTCTTCTTCAGTCGTTAGTCTATGGTGATAAGCAGGGTGTTGAAAATTCAGCGAGTGCATTTGAAAAAGTACAGGACGATCAAGCCGACATAATCAGAGGGGTTATATCTAATTCAAAGGAATCTAAATTACCCGCTGTTGTAAGAGGTATTAAGAATTTAATTGACAAAAAAAACCCACTAAGCGGACCGAAAAAAGAACTGGAAAGTATAATAGGCATCAAAAAGCTCTTAGCATGGGCAAGAACTGCAAATTTGTCTGATACTGTTCGAAGAGATATAAAAGATGCTTTACCTTTGGGTTACGCTATACCTTTGCCAGTAAAAAGCAATTCAGCGATTGAGGATATCTAACTCTAATTTCATTTTTTCCTTCTTTCGAAGATTGCACTTCAAAACCCTTTACTAATATTACCAATAATGATCGCGAACTTTTTATCTTCATATTATTTAGTATAAAATCAGATAATGGTTGAAAATAAAAATGAAGCTTTAAGGTATGTCCAGGAGAATAAACGAATAGCTAATATGGAAATGGATTTACCTGATTATTTGAATCATTTAAAGAAGGCAATTCTGGCCGCACCGGTGAAAAAGCCGGTTTTTCTTTCCAATATCAAAGCCAGCCTAATAGATGATCCCATACTGTCTGCAAAATTAATGCAGTTATCTAATGAATTAAAGGGTAGAGATGGTGAAGATTTGAAATCACTTATAAAATCCAATGAAAGTTTGGAGATATATTTTGAGAAGAATGAAGTGACATTAGGGGCAATATTATTACCTAAATTGATGATTGAAAACCGTATGTCTACACCCGCAATGGTTCACCAGGGATATTTCTACATGCCAAAGGAAGAAGAAACGGAATTCTTGAGAAGAGTTGAAAACAGCGGGGTTTTTGGAGATGACAGGATGGGTTATCCAACTTATTTAAAACTGGTAGAGGAAGAGATTCATCCGAATTCATACAAACCAAAAAAGAAACCCGTTTGTCTATATGTAGACGGTAATATTTTGGCAAAGTATAGAAGTATTTATACAGATCCCGAGGGAGTATCTCTTACCCCTCTGGCTCAAGAATTGGGCAAAAGTTTTTTTATATTGGGAGGTATTCCAACAACTGCAATAATTGGGTTGTCTACACATGAACAATCACCTGTACTTTTAGTTAGGAATTAAATATTTTCCGATAAAGTGGGTCAATCAAATTGTTATATTGCTGTATTCAGCAGCCCTGGATAAGCATAGCTTGGCACCGCTTCGCGTTGTGGAAAAAATAGTTCAAGAAAACCCCACCCTTCAGGGTGGGGATGAATTGAACTCTGATATGTCATCCTCCTTGGGGAAACCCCGCCTTTTAAGGCGGGGAGGATGTCATAACACTTATATTTTATGACCCATTTTGTTATGTTGTCTTTTCTTAAACTAATTTGTATTATAAAAATATGTCAGACACAAAAATTCTCCAAGGGATTCTGGATGGACAAAGAGCCTTAAAAGAGGAATTGTCAGCAAAAATTGATAAAGTGGATAAAAAAGTTGATAGTGTTAAGGAAGAAGTTCTTGAAAACAGGAAAAGAATAGACAAGATCGGCTATAATTTAGCTGTGCTTTCAGATGATGCACCAACTATCGAAGAATTTGATAATCTTGGAAAAAGAGTCTCCAAATTGGAAAATCAGGTTGTAAATTAACTTCATGGTAGCCTTGGATGTCGAAGATCCTAAGAACAATCGAAGGAGAAAGCTGAAAGTCCTGAGTACTAGCGAAGGATATAGACACCAAATTATCTTTAGAAAATAATTGCGAACTTTTTACGCTTAGATTTGATGTGTAAGAATAAGTGGACGAAGTTAAGAACTACTACAAACAGATGTGTTTCTCTTTCTTATGATAAAATCCAGATATGGGTAAACCAGCATTGTCGGACGTAATCTTAGAGCTTCATGTTCCTAACTTTGAAGAGGTAAAAGATTTCTACGGCAGGTTAGGGTTTAAAGCAGTATGGGAACAGGAACCCGATGGGTTTAAGGGTTATCTGGTGATGAAGCGGAGAAACGCAATACTGTGCTTTTGGGGAGGAAATGACGAAATCTATAACCATCCGTATTTTAAGAAGTTTCCTAAAAACATGAAACGGGGTTATGCAGTAGAAACTGTCATATTTGTTGAAAATATTGAGACTTATTATGAAAAAGTTAAAAGATTTGCAAAAGTTGTCGAAGAATTGACACTTCAACCTTGGGGGAACAAAGATTTCAGGATTGAAGATCCGTTTGGGTTTTACCTCCGTATTTCCGAACCATACAATACTTT
>Ga0075624_126_pt1 | contig 6202 bp, 7 predicted proteins | sample RifGroA1_FD_68378 | JGI IMG/M metagenome (GOLD analysis project Ga0075624, IMG submission 68378) | Microgenomates (Woesebacteria) bacterium GW2011_GWA1_39_21 | reverse complement strand
ACTTGTTTTTTAGTTATAAATTGTATTAAAATACTACGTTTGCATAAAAAGGATTCAAATAGCATGAATAAATTTGCCAACATTATTCTCCTTAATCGCTTCTATCAAGCGCGTGAGGGGGTTTGTGGGTAAAAGATAAAAAGCAAGAAATGACCTGACAAACCTCCGAAAGGAGGTTTTTTAAGGTTTAAAAAAATGAATACGGGAAGGAGGCGTATTTAAGATGACGAAAGTAGATCGAGAACCTTTTATTCCAGTTGATGAAACTGGGGATACTATTCCGGAGGGTGTAATTACCGAATCGGATATTTATGTTGTTGCTAGAAGATCTTGGCAGAGGCATCCTTTACTAGTTGAAAATGGTGTAGGTTCAAATGGATGGAAACAAATTTATCAGAAATTGCCATTGTATACGGTAACGTGGCACAACAAATGAATTATTGGATGCAACATATTTAAGCTGTAACCATAAGGCAGGGTTTGATGATAGTATTTGTATTTGAAATAACTTCCTAAAAGGCGGAGGATAGGTTAATACTCGCTTGAAAACGCTTGGGTCGGGCTCGGAACCTTTTTGGTTGGTGTCGGTGTCAAAGTTGGTGATGGTGTGGCTGTTGGTCTTAGTGTAATTTTTGGAGTTAATTTCGGTGAGATTGTTCCCGAAACCGAAGCTGTAGGTTGGGTTGTTGGTGTAACTGCGGTTTCGTCTCCCAGCGTTTCTGACCTAAAAAGTGATTGTGTAGGTGTTGGCTCGTTTGTTTGTGACGTACTTCTTGTTCCTAAAAAATAAGCTCCGCCACCGGTTAAAATCATAAGCAGAAATACAATTACTCCAAGTAAAACTTTGTTAACACTGGAATTGTTATTCTTATTCGAATTTTCTTCTGAAGTTTGGTCGTTGGTGGTAAAAATATGTTCCTCTTCCATTTGCAGAGATGATAATACAAAAAGGTTTTTAAGGCAAGGGGTTTACCAAGTATTAATATTTTGAGCAAATTGATGCCCATCTTGTTATTGTGCATACAATCCTAAGTAGCACGAAAAAGTTTTTTAAAGGCCGGGAAGACGAAGGACTCTAATTCCGATGAAATCGAGGATGAAAACCGAAAATATTATAAGAATCAGGCCTGTAATCGCTGCGGTAATCAGCTGTTTTCCGGCCTTTACCCTTTCCGGATTTGCACCTGAAGCGAGAATCATAAATCCGGATGTGACGATTAATAGGAAGCTGATTCCACCACCTACACCCAATGCCCAGCGGAGTATGAAAGTAAGGAGTTGGTTCGTGTCGTCAATTGGTACACAACCGATTGCGGAATTGACTCCGTATCTTCCGGGAGCGTAAGTGCAGAGAGGTTCGATCGTCGGCAAAATGTTTATTGGTCCGGGTGTCACGAGGATGCAGCCGTCGATGCATCTTTGTTCTGTCGTAAAGCACGCTCCTCCGACAACGTCTGGATTTGGGCAGTCGATGCGCACCGGTTCACACTTTGAATAAACTCCATAAACTTGATAGACAGCTCCCGGCCAGCGGCAAACCCACATCAGTGGAAGTGGTGTATTGGTAGGGAAGGATACACAATTGCACGCACTGCAAAGAGGACCGGAGCAGTTTTCAGTGTAGTCTCCGCCACAGCGATCGATGACAACACATTCTCCGCTGCCGCCAGTGGAGCAGCTGCATGTCTGCGCGCTTGTATTTTTAGGTAACAAAAGAAGAAAAAAAAGGAAGATGAAAATAAATTTTAAATGAGTTATCAAATTTAATTTTATTTTTTCTAAAAACATTTTGGTTGCAACCTGTTTTCAGTCTACCATTCTGCAAATCAATTTACGATAGCCCGTGATAATATAAAATAGTGATGATTTACAAACCCAATTTGCTGACAATCAAGGATCCACTTTGGCGGAAAACGGTTAATCTTTCCCTGGTTTTATTTTTTGTTTTTTTTGCTGACGCAATATTATCAACTTCGGTACCAGGACTTGTCGAGACATTTTTTAAAAGCCCTATCGTTATGGGTTTTGTTTTGAGCTTTTCATCAATTGTTGGTTTGGGGGTCGACCTTATTTTTCCCCAGATTATCCGTGGAATTCGTTTTAATAAACTTTTGTTTTTCGGAATTTTGTGTTCGCTTGTGTTTTCTTTGTCATTAATCTGGGCGACGTTAACTCCCTTTATCCTTGTTTTTTTGGTTGCGATGGCAATCTGGGGAATTTACTACGAGGTAATCGGTTTTGCCAACCATCAGTTTGTGGCCGACACAATTCCGTATCGCCTGCATGCTTCGACGTGGGCGTTTATGGGTGTTTTTAAAAACCTGGCATATTTTTTGGGTCCGCTATTTGCCGGATTTTTGATTTCGACGGGCCCGAGAGTCCCGGCATATTTTGCGATTATCTTTGCCTTAGTCTCGCTTCTTATTCTGTATTTAACAAAAAAACAGCACGAAAGGCCGTTGACGATTGAAGTGGAAAAGATAAGTTTTGTTTGCGAGATTGAACATTGGGGAATACTGTTCAAAAGTATATGGCCGATATTTATCATGAGTGTCGTACTTGGAATTATCGATGCTGTTTTTTGGACAACAGGTGCGGTTTACACAGAGGTGTTGACTAAAACGAGTTTTTGGGGAAGGTGGTTTTTGCCGATGTATGCACTCCCTTCACTTTTTGTGGGATTTATCGTTGCGAAGAAGGGTATTGTTTCCGGTAAGAAGAAATCCGCAATGCTTTTTTTTCTTCTTTCTGGGATATTTTTGGCAATGATTACGGTTTACGATAGCATCCTTTGGGAACTTTTAGCTGTTTTTTGTTCGAGTTTGGCACTGGCGGTAACGTATCCGCTAATTGAGGGAGTTTATTCGGATGTGATTGAAAGAATGGGGACTCAGAGAAAACATATGATCGGTTTATGTAGCTCAACGACGAGCATCTCGTATATTGTTGGACCGATTTTGGCCGGTTTTGTCAGTTCACAAGTTGGAAGCAAGATGACCTTTACTTATTTGGGATACGCTGTGATTATTGTTGCCTTCTTTCTGATGATTACTACCCCGAAGAAAATTAAACTTCCGCAGACACAGATTAAAAAATGGAAGGATTAAACCTAAAAAGGTTGCCATATTGGGGAAATGAAAATATTTCTTTTTATTAAATACCTGGTCGTTTCGGCACTGATTTTAACGATTATCTTATTTCCTATTGTCATATACATGCTCAAATTTAAAAGTGAGTCGTATGTCGGAAACATTTTGAAGGAGAAAACGATTCGATATCCGCAACTTGTCGAATTGATCAATCTCGACGAGCCGGGGGATTTCAAATACTTCTACACCATGCCCGGAGACAGTATTTCTATCAAAGTTGTTTCAGTCAACACAAAACAACCTGACGTTGATGTTACAAAGTGGCTAGAAAACATAATGCAGGTGAGTGTCAACAAAACCGTGACTGTAACTTTGGAGGAAATCAGTTACGAAAAAGATGGTTTTTTGACCGATAGCGATATGGATGAAATTCGAAAAAGAGCGATATCATCCGGGAAATCAGACTTAAATCTTGTGTATACCGGTTCGTATTCGGAAAAACCCACTTCCGTTGGTTTGGTAAACCATCGGGATACAATTTTTATGTTTGCGGATGCGCTGGACGGTTTAACAAATAAAGGTTATGTCAGAAATGTTTTGGAAAAAACGACGATTATGCACGAATGGGGACATTTGTTGGGTTTGGAGCATATTAATAACCAAAACTGCATTATGGATGAAATGGTGGAAGTTTACGACACTCAGCCGGTGGAAAAACCGCTTCCTATAAAATACTGTTACGAGGAATTGCATGTGATGCAAGAGTTGAAAAACTAGATGATAGTAAGCGAGTAAGCGGAACTTCCGTTCAATCTAAATTTATTAGCCCCATAGTTTGAATTTGTGAGCTGAAAAAAGTATAATTCATTAGGATTTTTGATATCTGGATAATTTTATTTTTTTATAATTTTGAAGAGATACCTTAGTGATTATTTATCATATAGTTCGCGAACACCACGTGCTCTTGGGTCAAGGATGAAGCGAACGAATATTATACTTTTTGACTCTGAAAGGCGAGAATACTCACGCCTTTTTGGGATGAGTAATTTATGAAAAAACCAATAGTTGTTTTGACCGGTGTTTTCTTGATTGCGATCTTGTTTGTTTCCCTTGTTTTTAAAGGTAGCACTTCTGTATCAAATAAATTAAATAGAGCGAATAAAAAGGTTTCAGTTATTATGACCGCCTTTGGCGGGAAAGATAAAAACGGAAATTGGGGCGGCGAGGTGGCACCCTACATGGACGAATTGAAGTCGGCGGTCGACGAAAGTGAAAGAGTTGGAATGTGCGATTCGGTTTTCGAAGGGCAACTATCGGGTAGCGATGTTGTAGTTGTCGTGTCGGGAATGGGAAAGATAAGAGCTGCGGTTTGTACCGAATCGGTGTTAAATTATTATAAAGAGTGGATAAAAGAATTGGTTTTCTCCGGAATAGCTGGAATTAGTCCATCCAAAGGTGGTCCTTCCCAAGACTCACAAAACGTTTCAGGCCAGGCAATGCTTGGCGATGTTTGCATTAATTCATTAGCTTTTGATTTTGACTTGCAACATTACAGCTCTGATCAAGCTAATTCAAATCTAGCAAATCCGACATTTTGGGAAAATAACACCCCTTTTTCTTCAAAGCTAACTAAGGCAGATGCCGACCTTGCTCAGGAGTTAATAGATGCCTCAAAACAAATTAACTGGGGCAGTGCTCCGCAAGAAGTTATTACTGAAAATCTTTTGTATCATCAAAATAATCGAAAACCAAAAATTTGGGGGGTGAACGATTGTATTGAAGCGACCAGCGATCTTTATTGGAGTGATACGAAACTCGATCAAAGAGCAAGAGAAGAGGGAGCAGGTTATCTAAATTCTGCCTACAATACTTCATTAACGGGTAGTGATGTAATAGCCGTTACATCAATGGAAGCGCTTCCGGTTGGCGCTGTGGTTGGATGGTGGAATCAAGCAAATGGGACTGATATCTCATTTGCTTATGTGCGAGGAGCCAGCAATTTCGATCGTCCTTATTGGGCATCGTCCGGTAACCCTGCAATAAGTGGATCCGATGTTGTTGGTATGTCGTTGAGGAATGATTACTCTTCATATGCGATTAACAATGCATCTTTAACCGTTTTGAAAATGTTTGAGATGAGAAATCCGAAAGGCGGAAATTAAAATATGTTTAACTACCTGCGGACAAATTTAAAACTTCTTCTACAAAGTCCAAAAGACTATTTATATTCTTTTATCTACATTGGTAACGAAACGGTTAAAATTAAAAAATTTAATCCAAAACATCTTGTTTGTGCTAATAAACTGATGCAGAAAATAAAAAAAGTCTGTCCGGATTTGACGCTATATTTAATTGGATCTGTCGCGCTTAGGATTGAAGGTATGGGAGATATTGATTTATACGCATCCACCCCGCTTGATAAGTTTCCCCAGGTTTCTCAATGTCTGACAAAACTGTTTGGTAAACCGTTGAAGATAAGAAGAAGACACATTGTGTGGGGTTTCAAATACCAGCATATAAGTACCGAATTGGAATTAACTGATCCTGACGATAAAACTTTAAGGACACAACTTAGATTATTTAATCTATTGAAGAATAACCCCTGTTATTTGCAAGAATATAGAACTCTGAAAAATAATTTGAACAATCACCCACAACTGGATTATGTACGAAAAAGGATGGAATTTTTTAACCGGATTCTTGCTGAGAAGTAGCTCCCGTGATTATAGTTTTGATTTCCTCAATTGTTTTTTCGATATTCTGGTCATTATCAATAATGTAATCGTATTTATTTTTTAGTTTTTCAAAAATTTCAATATCTTTAGCGTAGCGAATTTCAAATTGTTTAATATCCTCGTCTTTTTTCCGTGTTAACCAACGCTTCTTTAATGTTTCTTTGTCACTGACATTGATAAAAACGGTGACAGTTTTGCTGTAAAGTTGTTCCGCCATCTTTTTACCAAAGTGTTTTTGGAAAAGGGTTTTTGTTCTGATACTCCGGTATGGGTCAATCCGCCAGACACAGCGGTGATTGAATTTGATAATGTTTATAAATGGCTCTTTTGGTGTTCCTTTCCAAGTTGTTCCGGATTTAACGTGTTCAAGTAGTGCCC
>Ga0075624_113_pt2 | contig 6567 bp, 9 predicted proteins | sample RifGroA1_FD_68378 | JGI IMG/M metagenome (GOLD analysis project Ga0075624, IMG submission 68378) | Microgenomates (Woesebacteria) bacterium GW2011_GWA1_39_21 | reverse complement strand
CTTTTGTTACATAACAATTTCGAACCTTGTTACGGGATGTTTCGATCCTTTATTTAATAATTGAATCCGCATCTTACTTCTCCTATATGGAATACTTTTGGTTTGTCGATACTTTTACCCCAATAAGCACATTTTGCATTTGGGTCTTGAAACAACATCCGTCCGTATTTACGTTCCGAGTACGTAGTATTTGGCCAAGGATATTTATAAACGAGAGATTTATTATACACGCAGGGATTGCAGGAAAAATTGACCCTATGCTCCACCCAATAATTAGTTCCATCGGTTTTATCCTCGAATCGTTCAGGGTGTGAAGCTATTATCCCTCCCTTCCTCCGTTCCCGACTGCCAATTGGTTGTCTAAGTAGTATCATCTCCTTGATATAGCTATTACGCTTAAGGACATCAATTATTTTGTCGATATATATGTCGTCCATAATAAGAAAATCGTCTTCCAAATGGAAAACCCATTCATTAGCATCTTCTTTGAGTTTTTCCCATGCGGAAATCATAGCCAAAGCAAACCCAACTCTTTTGGTGACGGCAATTTCATAGTTGAATTGTCCAAGCCAATTATGATAATTTTCATCTCCAGAATCATCATGAATTATAATTCTTGAAAAATTACCGTGTAGTTTTCCCAGTGTCGAAAGCGTACGCTTAAGATAATTTCCACGACCGTTTGTCATAATAAGAAGTGTTACCATAAGTTATCGAGATTCCTTGTATTACTAACTACAGTAGTCCAGGGAATAAATAAGTTGTAATCTTTTCGATATTTGAATTCTGGAAACGCGATTTGATACATATTTTTTCCAACAACGTTTGAATCATGGATGACAATGTAGTCTGCGCTATCTTTGAAATGAACCACTGTTTTCCCCCTGGAGTGCCCACTGTGATCGATGAAGATAAAACTATAGCGGTCTGTATTTGGAATTGTTAAATAATCTTCGACGAATTGAACTCTATGATCTTCCGACTCATACTCTTTGGCTAATTTGATAAAATCTTTGTCACTCTCAAAGGTTACAAGATGACGTTTTGTTTCAACGCACAACCAATGAAGAAGGGGTGTACTATAAATACCCGACCCGATCTCCATAATCGGCCCCTTAGTCAGGTTAGCCAATTTGATCAGCACGGGCATGTGTGTTGACCAACCCATTTCTATATTTATGTTCAATTCATTTTTAGTACCCATGGTTTTTAAATATTTCAATTAAGTATTCGGGGAGGAGTGGTTTAACCTCTTCGTAAAGTTGTGTCATTCGAGGGTGGAAATGAAACACCCTAATGGGTTTTTCTGCTTTTCCGTACGTAAGATCGTTATATCTCATTCGACCTAAATTATAAGTATTATTGAGCCTTAAATAACGTTCATTAATATTATTTATATTCCTGGAAGTTAATCGTTGCAAAGCTATTTCTTCGTTTACTCTTTTAGAATTCATCGTCTGGCGGATAAGTTCAAAGATATCTTTTGCTTCCGGGGTAAAAAAGAAGCTTCCGGTATTCCACATTTCGCTAAAACCATAGTCTGTAAAGGCAGCATCTTTTTTCCCCAAGATAACTTTTGGAAACGAACTGGCCTGGTATGCGTCAAAATCGTGGAACCAGCATACATCGTCTATCATTTGGTTTTCCATCATGTAACAAATTACATTTATCTTGCTGGCTCTTTTGCGATGATTGCAAAATAAATCGTCAGGTACGATCATTGAGTTTATTCCTCTGTATGAATAAGGAAAATTAGTTACCAATAAAATATCTTTTGGTTTCCAAGTTCGTAAAGAATTATCTATCTGTACCTTAACTAAATCCACATAATCTGTGGTAAATTCTTTCAGCGGATTAATGTAAGTCATTAAATTCTTCATACATTGGAAATGTTTTATTTAAACTTCCTGAAATCCGTGGACTTAACCCACGGATGAAAGAGAAAAGTGATTAAATGTTTCGGCAAGCCCACCGTCCTGAGTGAAACCGAAGGACTTGATGATTCCAAAGGGCAAGAATGCTAAAGGCCCTCGGTCTTGCGTAGCTTATTCACTTGATCCAAATATTATCATAAACCAGTGAACGTCTTTAAAAAATGGGGTGGAAAAGATTAATTTATTCAAAAGTAAACATTTCCTTTCTTAAATCGCTTGCCTTGCCCCAGTAGTCAATTTCCGGGACTGAATGCTTGTGTTCCACGGCGGTATATTTGTGAAGAGAATTGCCGGTTTTAAAAGTTACGGCCGCAATTCCTCCTGTAAACGTTTCAAAGGGAATATGCTCATATGCATTGAATTTACTGTACGAAGGATCTGCTGCAAAAATATCTAATCCCTTCAAACGTTCTTCAAGAAGGGAAATAAGATACTTCCGCCCTACGATTTGTGCCCCTTCCGAATATTTTTTAAACCAAAAACCGTAATGATATTTGTACATGAGTTCTATAGGAACATAACGGTATATTTTATCTAACGATGGCGGGATAAAATTGAAATATTCCTTAGGATATAAGAAATCCGATTCAACATTGATTACAAATGGTGTTTTAGCTTCTTTGCAGCCGAGTAATATTTGATGGTAAAGCAGTACATTTGAAGGTGTATGGACACCGATACAGATATTCATTCCAAGTTTTATTGGTTTATGGGAAACACTGATTATCGGAAGGTCGCCGCACACTTTTAAGAGATTTTTTCTAATCTTCTTTTCGAAAGTTTCATCCTCACGATTGCAAGTATAGTAAATTACTGTTAAATTGGGCGTTTTCATCTTTTTTTTAAAAACTTACATGGATTTCCGCACCAAACTTCATTTTCCTTAATAATATGATCTTCTGTTAATACAGACCCCGCGCCGATAACGGCACCTGATTTAACAGTATTTCCGCCTAGAACGGTTGCTCCTGCACCAATGAATACATGATCTTCTATAATAATTTTTTTATGAATTGTTTTTTGATCTTTAATATTAATATTTGGTTTAATTGGATGCACAGAAGAGTTTATTGTAACATTTGGTCCGATAAGTATGCCTTCACCTAATTCAACATCGCCGTATATATGACACCCCCAGCCAACAATCGTTGTTTTACCTCGTTTGGAAACGATGTGCTCACCAACAAAAGCAGTCGGGTCTATCTTAAACCAAGGAGTTCGGTAACCAATTTTTGGCATATTATTATTTTTGATAACACAAGTTAATGCGGTCTTTCGCCATCATTGTGACCCAGATAGGCGATGATCTCTTCCCGCCAAATAATCTCATCTTTCGGCCATTTCCAGTTATCAACGAATATAAAATCAGCCATATTTCTTTTCCCCGGCCAGTAATATAACTTTTCCTTTACGTTTGGTACAAGGATCATTTGCGTGCTGATATTTCCCGGAACAACTTTCTTTTCGCTCCAGATAATTTTTCCGTTTGGATACTGCATGCGAAATAAATTCGGTTTGCCCGGATTTTCAGAAATTGACTGTTCCATAATTTCTCTTACCCCGTCCACATACCAATCATCATCATCAATGAAAGCCAAATAATCACACGTTGCTTTTGCAATTCCTTCGTTTCTTCTGTTGTTTCCCCACATATGTGTCGGGGGAATATCGGGAACAACAATCACCTCATCGCTCGGTTTTTCTTTGATCGATGCGAGGGTTTTTTTTAATGATTTACGGCCAATTGTCGGTATGATAAAGCTGATAGTTGTCATGGTTATTAATTCATTTTGAGGCGATTAAATATGTATCTTCTAACTTCCTGTCAAACGGAACTCTTTTTACATCGATTACTTTGAGGTTGGCCCATTTCGCCAAAGCATTCATTCCATCGGGGTAGTAGCGATATGTATCAATAGGATACTTGTGTTCATGAATGACGGCCGGAGCAATAAGGCAAACAAGACCGTTTTTTTTGACAACCCGCGCAAGCTCTCTTATCCATTTCCACGGATATTCAATATGTTCAAGCGTCTGACCTGATATCACTACATCGAAATGGTTATTCTTAAAAGGAAAACTATACGGTTTGATGACAACGTCAACGTTTTCTCCTTTAGCGATATCAACACCTGTATATTGCCAGTTTAAGTTATTGAAAAGAGGACGGTATGACCCGATTGCCTGGTTTTTAACGACTTGGCTGCCAAGATCAAGTATTTTTAATTTTTTGTTTGTTTTATCAAAAAGGTAATGTTTTATGAAGCCTTTCATTAAGTAGATAGAATTTGCGTGCATATTAATTAAGCGCTAAGTAAAATTTGGCAATCTTTTGAATATGATATTCTTCTGCCATTATCATACCAACTTGTGTATGTCTGGTATACTCGTCTCCATTTCTTTTTAGGTTGGATATGATTTCAAAAATTTCATCACTATTTTCAGCTTTAAAATAATACCCGTCTATTTCTTGGTATCCGTCTTTGGGGAAGGCAATTGTTGGTACACCGAATGATGCGGCGTTTATAATTTTCAAGGGGTTATTGGCTTCGGATTTCGGCCGCCAGTCAAGTTGCACGTCTATCTGTTGAAGAAAATTACAAACATGACCTCGGTTTTTATAGTCGATCTTGTACATAAATTTCAATCCTAATCCCGAACACCTCTTTGAAAAATCTTCAGAGTCGAGCTGGAAGTTGCGGGGGCTACCTATAAAGCCTATTGTTGTCAGCTCCTTTCGTGTTCTTCTTACTCTTTCAAAATTACAGTGATGCTGGGGTATTAAATAAATTTTGTGTTGCGGTAACACCATTTTAATTGAAGACAGTGCCGGTAGGGAAGTAACAATGATTTTAAGGTCTGGCCTCTGAGAGAGCTTGTCCACGAAATATTTCGTGTCTATCAGGTCGACATATGAATTTTGGGGCAGGTCTTTGTAATTATTAACATGCGGTTTTACGAAAATGCACACATCACTCCCAAATCCATCTGCGGGGTTCTTTTTTGCACCGAGGAAATCTGCAATTTGCTCACCACGGATGAGTGAAGAGCCGCGCATCAGATGGGTATCGTCGCGATGGAAAAAAGCTTTTTTATAAAAGAATGAAATAGTCATGTTGTTTGGTTTGAGGTAAAATTAACCCTTTTGCTTTTTGGTATCCACAAAGGGTGATTTGCAAGGGACTCATATTCAATTTCTTGAAATCTTTCAATTCTTGCTTTTTGTACTTGATTCCAATATTTGTATACTGTAATTGGCCATGCAATCTCGGGTGGTAAATTTTTGGGTCTAAATTGAAGCGGATAGTGCTTGGCAAAATGTGAGTTTGGATAGGTTCCTCCAATCCGAATTTGAGATTTTACGATATCTTCCACATCTCTTATTACAAACACTACAAAATCGCCTCCGAGCGAATCAATACAAAAAGCCAATGCTGGACATTGGATGACGATGTTGTCAAAATTATCCATAACATATCGACATTTACTTGGACTACTGTTTCTGATTCTTCTTTCGTCGATATATCTGTGTCCGGTATCGTAAGCGATCATTTTTGCAGTGATCCTTGTTCCCGACCTTTGCGGACCTGTTACTAGTATGTTTTTATATTTTTTGAGATGTTTAAACATTACTTAAAAAGCCAAGATACCTTTATAAATTATCATTTGTAATGATATCAAACCGTTTTAATAGTCGTATAGAAATATCGTTATTATATTAACGGAAACGATGGCGCCTGGTACCAAGAAACCAGCAATTGTTATATATATCACTAAGCACATTGATCTTCATACCGTTTTTTTTAAGTACGTAAGAAAATGAAAGCTGATCCATGATTAAATATCGTGTGATGTGGTACCACCACTGTTTAAGTGTTTGTTGAACGATCGGCGTGTTTCGATACATAAATACTCCACCGAGAAGAAGTAGGTCGTCGATGTAGCTTTTATCGTTTCTGATGGCGCTGTATTGCTCCTGATGCCACTCGTTCAGATAGCGGTTTATTATATAGATCGACTGTTGTCTTATGCCTTTCCTCAAGTATCGTGTTTCTTGCCTGATGTTCGGACGGCGGTTGTGGCGAAGGGCCACAAAGTCATGGCCTTGAATACTGTCGAGAAAAAAATTTAAAGAATCAGGGTGTTTAAGACTCAAGTTCCCGTCGATCCAAAAATAATATTCGTAACCCGGAACCATTTGCCAGGCAAAACATTTGGGAATTTTTGCCTGAAGGCGCGCCGTCATATTTTCTCTGGGAGGAAAATTCTCGTCGGTGAACAGAAAGTAATCGTACTTAATTGATTGCGGAGCGTGTTCTAATGGGTTATCAAAACCTCCGAGATTAACGCTAATTACAGCTATTTTGGGTACTTTTTCAATGAAGTAGACATGTTCAACACCATAACCGGTTTTTGTCTTAATGTTTTCTTTAAGTGTCCAATTAAATCCTTTGAGATGTTTTTCAATATCTTTTTTTGAAAAAGAAATGTCGGGAACGTCGATGCCGAATTTTTTATTTTGAGAAATGACCTGAGTTTTATCAGAGAAGGGGGTGAAGATTATGATACAAAGTTTTTTATTAAATGAAGACAGCGCATTTTTTAAAATCTTTTTCCAACCGTAGTTGTGCTC
>Ga0075624_129_pt1 | contig 6571 bp, 10 predicted proteins | sample RifGroA1_FD_68378 | JGI IMG/M metagenome (GOLD analysis project Ga0075624, IMG submission 68378) | Microgenomates (Woesebacteria) bacterium GW2011_GWA1_39_21 | reverse complement strand
ATCTCTACGCCTGCCTGACGGCAGGCCAGCCCGATAGAGCTAAAAGCGCATTCTTCTGCCTCGCTAATGAAGCGCCAACTTCTTATCCGAAGATGCGTAAGGATATATGAATGGCTTGCCATGAGTGTAATCGAATGGCCGAGCGATATGAACACAAGAGTTGAATCAGCTGTTTGAGCTGAATCCCGCGAAGCGGGAGAGGGCGAGACTCTGATGCAATCTCGTGTGTGAAGAGTGAGGTATTACATAGCTGGAGCACAAGGATAAGGGGTTGGCGACGAATTAGCGATGTGAAGTCTTTCTATGTATTATTTCTTCGCCTTGATAGTATTGAGGATTTTCTTCACCTTCTCCAGACTTTCTTCGTCATGGATTGAGATTGCAATAGTATTTTTCTTTATCTTTTTCAGTACGGCAATTTTCTTTTTTAATTCATCGGCCGATAGCATATCGCTTTTTGTAAGAAAAATAAATTCCTCTTTTTTGCCCAGTTCGGGATTATATTCAATAAGTTCTTTGCGAATAATCTTATAATCTCTCGCTAGATCTTCTGATTCGGCAGATTTCCGCCAGACGCGCCTTCAATAAGTCCGGGGATGTCCGCCAAAATTAGTTCATAATATACACCAAGCGACGGCTCAAGTGTGGTAAACGGATAATTTGCTACTTTGCTCTTGGCACGCGTAAGTTCATTTAGCAGACTAGATTTCCCCGCATTTGGCAAACCCACAAGTCCGATATCGGCAATCAGTTTTAGCTCAAGCCGAATTGTAAAATCTTCCCCAAGTGTGCCTTTTTCTGATTCTTTTGGCGTTGTATTTGTTGATGATCGAAACTTGAAATTCCCCCTCCCTCCGTGTCCGCTTTTCGCGATTAAAATTCGTTCGCCAATATGTAAAATCTCCTGCACATTGCCATTTTCTATTGTGTTAATCACAGTTCCTACTGGAATTTTACATATTAAATCTTTCCCGTCCGATCCGTCTCTAAATTGCTGTCCGCCTTTCCCGCCATCTTCAGCAATAAGTTCTTTTTTGTTACTAAATTGGCTTAATGCATTTAAATCCGAGACGCCCTCAAAGTACACGCTCCCACCATGGCCACCATCGGCACCGGTAGGGCCTCGACTCATCAAGTTTGTATTAAACGCCACGGTGCCATCACCACCGTTTCCGGCGCGTACACGAATTGTTATGTTGTCTATAAGCATTTAATGCTTGATTAGAGCATATTTTTCAGCTCTACGCAATTTTTTAATCTCCGCCTCTCTCTTTGATGCTTTGCTACGATTTTTATATTGCTCGCTATAAATTATTTTTATCGCCTTTTTTGCGCGCGTATATGCCCCACCTTTGCCGTCTTTGTGTTCTTTGAATCTTCGCTCAACATTTGTTGTGATCCCCGTGTAAAGTGATCCGTCTTTACATTTAAGAATATAAACAAAATACATAATCAGAAAATTTCCAGAGTTTTTTGTCTTGATGTCCAGCCGGAAACTATTTTCACCCGTGATGGCACTGGCGGCTCTTTTACTGAAACCGCATATGATGTCTCATCATTTTTCTCTACAGACCGCTCTCGCGCATTCGGCTTTGCAGTAACAAAAATTTTCATGAATATTTTATCTGATTATATACTTAATTTAAAAAGTATGCTCTCGCATTATACGAGAGCATATCCCCGATCGGCTCCTAAATGTCGATGTCGTGACAGTAGCAACAGGCCTCCATGTTACCGTCAAGCGTTGGCCCACAACAGCCATTGCTCTTAGCCGGACAATCGCAGTGGCACTTACACCGACGCTTGAACAGCCATCTGAAAAAACGCGCTAGCCAACCCATTTCTATCACCTCCTATTGCGTAGCGCAACATTGTTCGTGGCATTATTATGGCATATTTATTCAGAAATTTTTCCTCTTCGTTCAATGAACGCTTCCCCACTTCGCGCAACGACCAACCAACTGCTTTGTGAATTAGGTCGTGTTTATCTTTCAAAAGTAATTTGGATATTTTGAGCGTATCCGTATATTTATTCTCATATATAAATGCGAGTGTGGAAATAATTGCGATTCGGCGATGCCAAAGATTTTCTGAACGAGCAAATCTATATAGAATAGCTTTATTTTTATGTAACAAATTAACTCCGAGAATATTTGATGCGGACGAATCAACTATATCCCAATTATTAACACGATCTATATTTTTGATATAAAAATTAGCGATATTATTTTGTTCTTTCTCGTCTGCTTTTTTATATTTTTGCACCAATATGAAAAGTGCGGTAAGGCGACATTCGTGAACTTTATTTTGTAAAAGCTTGCCGATTTCATTCAATGAAAGTTTGGCATATTTTTTGCTATTTTTCTTTGCTCCGGCACGGTCACGCCAAAAAATACATCGCCGTGCCCGTATTGCCATTCTCCAGTTTTAAAATACCATATCGCCGCATTTGCCCTCTCTGGCGTACCAGCACTTTTTAATTCTTTGGCGACAGACTTGGCTGTGAGCATATATCTGTTTTTCTAATCTCTTGTAGCGCATTGGCTACTTTTTCTGGAATTTGTACATCAATAATATCTCCCTTATCTGCATATTCTTTTAGTCTATCAAATTCGGCTACGATTCTTCTTAGTCGCGATTCGGTTATGTACTCTTCTCCAGATATTTTTGGCTCGCTACCACACACAATTATGCTTGGATATTGTTTTCTAAATGTCGCACACGATCGGCGCAATAGTGGTGGCACAGCACAAAGGATAAGAGATTTTGGGAAGAATCTAGATTTATCGCAAGTTTTTATTCCAAATTGCACATTCTCAAGCGTGTTTGTTGATTCTTTTTCTAAAATGAGCACGGATTGTGGTACGCCTTCTTTCTTTATTAACGATGCGTAAAAATCTGCTTCCGTTATAAATCCATTCGGAATTTTATCTCGTCCCTTACCAGATAGAATAATTTTCTTTGCCTTCCCAATTTTATATAAATGGGCGGCATGAAATGCTATCCTCGGATCATAATGGCCAAAAACAAAAATAGCATCTATAACTGACAATTCATTTTCTGAAGTACTTTCGGTTAAAAAATCTACTAAAATCTTGCCAAGTGGTTTTATTTTTTCTATGTCATCAATAAAAGTTTCCATATTCTGAATTTTCCAATTTTATGCCGCCGCGTAAATGTCGCGCTTTTGGAATATAAGCGCGCCAGCAATAATAGTAATAACAGCGAAATAAAGCAAAGCAAATACCGCGCTCCACGACATAATCCCTCGCGCCAAAACAGAGCCCGCATCAAGATAATGAAATAGTGAAAAATATTGCAATCCGCTTAGGCCATCTTTTAGCTTTGCAATAATATTAAATACATACATCAATATAAGCACTCCACCGGTGACAAGATAAGTTTTCCCGCGCTCCGAATATAATGCTCCAGCAAGTGATGCGAGCCCCACAATAGCGGCTCCGAATGAAAATCCCACAATTACCATTTTGAAATGATTGCCTGCGATAAAATCAATTCCAGCAATCGCCGCAATCGGTATTGTAGACAGGATTGATGCGACAGAAAACATCAAAACCGCCGACAGCGATGCAAGTACGCGCCCAACATATAATCGCATACGCGAAATTGGACGCGTCAAAACAAAATCAATCGTGCCCCTTTCAATATCGCGCACAAGACTGCCAGAAAACGATATCGCCAAAAAGATAATGAGCAGTGGCCATGTGAAACTATACTGTTCTATCGCCAAAAACTTCTCAATCGTAGAAAAATTCAGGTCTTCAATATTCAATATCTTGAGCATCGCTTTTGGATAGCTATCAAACATTTTTGCCATCTGGCTGGACTGCTCCTGTATTGACGGAAAAAGCGCGATGTATAAAACGAGCAACAAGATTCCTGCAGCACAAAATATAATCAATGATGATTTTTTATCTTTTAATGCTCGCGTGATTATTGAGTACATAGTTAGTTTTCTTTATAAAACTCAAGAAATACATCTTCAAGCGACGCTTTCTCAATATTAATATCCTCTACCTGAAATCGCGACACATTTTTCAAGAAACGATTAATATCTCCTGAAACTTTTACCACATAACCTCGCTCTAATTCATCAATAATTTTCACTCCATCAGATATAAGCTCGTCTTTTTCAGGTAAAATGCCAAAAAAGTGCACGGTAATCGTATACATATTCTTTTTGCGCAAATTTTTAATCTCGTCTATCGCGATTATTTTGCCTTGCTTGATAATCGCAACTCTATTGCATACGCGCTCCACTTCAGCCAGATTATGTGAAGACATCAGCACTGTTGCGCCATTATTGGATGCCTCTTTCAGCAACGCATATACTTCTTGTTGCAATAGCGGATCAAGTGTAAGCGTCGGCTCATCCCAGATTAATACCTGCGGTTCAAACATCAACGCAAGCACGATACCGAGCTTCTGCTTATTGCCAGATGATAAATCTTTCGTCTTTTTGCTTAAATCAAGAGTGAGACGATCGGCAATATACTTTGCGCGATCTGGTCTTTTATAAAAACTACTAGAAAAATCCACATGCTCCTGTCCTGTCCAATTTTCATATAATCTCACCTCCCCTGGCAAATACCCAATATCAGACTTTAATTCTACTGTATGCAGACGACTGTCCTTTTTTAAAATTCTGATTTGTCCCGCATCTGGTCGTAGAAAATCCATAATACAACGAATAGCTGTGGTTTTGCCTGCTCCGTTGGGTCCCAAAAATCCAAAAATTTCTCCTTTTTCAATCATAAACGAAATTCCGTCCACCGCTTTTGTGTTATATAATTTTGTATTTCACTAGACATGGGATTATTTTTTGAGAAGCTGTAAGACAAGCTTGATTATTCTATCCTTATTTTTTGAATTACTTTCCGCAACAAAAAGAGTAAGTGCAGTAAGCGCAGATGGCGTAATTTTATTTTTATCAAGAATTCCAGCTCGATGCAAAAACCACACAAATGAATATGCGCCATTTCGTTTGTTGCCGTCAATAAATGGGTGGTCTTTGACGATAAAATAAAATAGATGCGCCGCCCTCTCTTCAGCGGTCGCATATAATGTTTTGCCGTCAAAAGATTGCATGATATTTCCAACAATTCCAGCAATGTTGCCTCTTACTCTCTCAACACCAAACAATTCTGCTGTATCTCCTTTTTTCATAAGCGAATTTTTAAAATCCGAAAGTGCGCCTGATAGTTGATCGGATGTTAGTGCGCTAATTTCTTTGGTCGTACCGTTAGAAGTAAGTTCGTCTTTATCATATGCATCAAGCGAAAGCCATGTTTCTGCAAAAGCAGAAATAAGATCCAAAACACTTTGATGATCAATCGGCGTACCAGTGGGTAGAAAATGCTTAATTTCCTTAATCGCTTTTTGAAACTCGGCATAATTATTCTTGATTACCTTGGGATTTATTGTGTATCCTTTTGTAATATGCTGGCGAAGAATCTTGGTCGCCCAAATACGAAATTCTGTTGCTTTTTTAGAATTAATTCTATATCCAACAGAAATGATTGCATCTAAGTCGTAGAATTGTGTTTTATATTTCTTGCCATCTTCCGCAGTATGTTCCAAAATGGAACATACTGCTTTTTCATTAAGCTCTTTGGATTTAAAGATATTTTGAAAATGTTTTGTAATTGCTGGTCTTTTTACGCCAAATATGTCAGCAATTTGCGCCTGTGTTGCCCAAATCGTATCCTTGGCAAAATCGCCACGAAGTTCAATGGCTCCAGATTTTGCCTGAAAGATTACAGCTTTGTTATTTAATTTTTTTCTAACCATACTAATTTCGTTCATTATCCAATCTGATCAAGAATTTCCTGAATATGTTTAATGGATTCGTCATCATACAGTTGATATGCGTATTCGCTCGCCATTAATAGTGTTTCGCGAGCGCTATCAACGAGACCTGCGGCAAGCTGTAGTCTGCCAAGTTTTATATCCATTGCTATGCGACCTCTTGCAGTAGGATCTTGATCGGCAATTTTTTCTTGTCCAATATGCCATCTCTGAACAATTTCGGATTTTCCCAATCTCATTGCTTCTACACATTCTTCGTCGGTAATTAATTGTGTTTCTGGTTCTTGTTCCATGGATAAATATATTTCTATTTTGGCCAAAAAATATCAAAATTATCCATAAGCCCATCAGTAATAGGTGGCTTTACAATTATTAGTAGGTCGTCTTTTGTTACAAAAACATTAACACCAAGTAAATGTAGTTTGCCAAGCACATCGTATGCTAGCCTCATAACATCTGTTTCCAACTCAATCTCTAATTTATATCGCTTATAAAATCTCATTGGGAAAATTCGTGCTTGTCCGCCAGGCTTAAGTACACGAACAACTTCAGATAAGAATCGTTTGAATTGATCAAATCTCTGCGTGTGATATGGCAAAGAATATTCAGCTAATATTACATCAAATACATCATCAGGAAATGGTATTGATTCTGCTATCCCTCCAACAAGATAAGAGTCTTTTTCTGGTCCTGAAATTCTAGAAAGTTGTTCTTTGATCTTCGGCCAGTATTCTTTTCTAAG
>Ga0075624_109_pt1 | contig 9432 bp, 10 predicted proteins | sample RifGroA1_FD_68378 | JGI IMG/M metagenome (GOLD analysis project Ga0075624, IMG submission 68378) | Microgenomates (Woesebacteria) bacterium GW2011_GWA1_39_21 | reverse complement strand
CATGAATACAACAAAAAGGAATTGGCCGATCTAAAAACGCAAATCACAAGTTTGACTTCGCGAATTAATGCCCTATCAAAACAAGTGGAAAAAACAGAAAGCGATATTAACAACCGTGAAGATGATTTGGCTTATGCACAGAAGATTTTTGAAGCGAAGACACAAATTCATTACAAATACATCAGATTTTACGATCCGTTTCAGGCATTTCTTGCTTCCGATAGCGCGTTAACGGCATTTGAGGAAATAGGTTTACGACAAAAAGTTGCAAGTGAGGACATTAAGACGATGGAAAAGTATGCCCAGGATTTAGTGAAGCTGAAAAACGATAAAGCAAATTTAGAGAAAAACAAACTAAGCCTGTCGGCTGCAAAAAACACTGTTTCACAACGGGCAACATTTTTGCAGACTGAGGTTGATAAAACTGAAAGTTACCTCTCTAGCCTTTCGGCAAAACAGCAGGCATTAATTGCACAAAAGGAGGGTGGTTTTCAAACTTCTGTTGGAGATACCCCCGCAACCCTCGAACCCTGCACGGGTCCTCCGGCGAGTTCTAATTTTTGTGACCCAGGATACCGACCGGCTTACGCAGCCTTCTCTTTTGGCGCACCCCATCGAACCGGAATGAGCCAATACGGCGCGTATGGCAGGGCAAAGTCGGATCAGATTGCGGAAACAATCCTTGCAGATTATTTTCAAGGTGCAACGCTTGATAAAAATTATGCGTCCCCGTCGACAATTGGCGTTACAGGATATGGACGAGTATCTTTTGAAGACAATTATTTATTGGGAATCTACGAGGTCCCCGAGAGCTGGGGTGACAATGGGGGTTATGAAGCATTAAAGGCTCAAGCAGTGACGGCAAGATCGTATGCACTTGCTTACACAAATAACGGTAGTGGGACGATCTGCACAACCGAAGCATGCCAGGTGTATAAGCCGCAGTTAAAAAGTGGAAAATGGGCGCAAGCTGTACGTGATACTCGAGGGTGGGTTTTGATTAAGGATGGAAAACCTGCGAAAACCTATTTTGCCTCGACGTCTGGAGGCTACACAATTTCTCAGTGGGGCTGGACTGGTATCAAAGATGCTAAAGACGGCAACTGGCCGAGCTCTGCTTATGAAAAGATTGCCGGTTCTCCCTGGTTTTATAAAGCGTGGTTCAAGTCCCGAGGTGGTGCGACTTGCGGTAAAAGTAATCCCTGGCTAACCGGCGAACAACTGGCAGACATTGTTAACGCTTGGAGTGTGATTTACAAAGGTGGTGGTGATGTCTCGCGCGTTTCCCCAGTTGACACTTCCTGTTGGGGTGGAAACCCATACACGGTTTCTCAGCTACAGAGTATTGCTGGTTACAGTAGTGTAACGGATGTGTCTATCGTCTATTCAAATTCCGGCTCGACACTATCTGTGCATTTACAGACCAACAAGGATCCTTTGACAATTCCGGGGGATCAATTTAAAAAAGCATTCAACCTTCGAGCCCCGGGATACATTGGTCTGAAGAGTTCTTTATTCAACATAGAAAAATTATAGTAACAACTCAAAACCACAACTTTAAACACATAACCTTTGGGGATTTTTGTTCAAAATTTGAACTTTGAACTTTAAGCTTTTGACTTTTAACTTAAAATATTGATTTAACAGTTTAGCTTTGAAGATGCTATAATCTTTTCAAGCTATCTTCCTTATTTAAAGAAAAACTATGCCTGACCTGTTTGTCTCAAAAGAGAAAGTGCAAAAAGAAAAAGCACACGATCCATCGGTGGAAAAAACTAATGCTGAGGTTCGTGAGGAAATACACAAACGGGAAGGGAAGCTTGAAAGTGGGGAGTTAAAATACCCAAAAGACGAGCAGGAGAAAAAAAGCCTACCCGGACATTCGAATAATCCCTTGGCTTCTTATAATTATTTTCCTTCTAAGGTGGATTTTATTAACAAAGACCCCGAAGAAGAAGTCATTCTCTTTTTACGGAAACATCCGATAACTAATCTAAAGTGGATTGTGCTTTCGTTTGGAATGATTGTTTTCCCGGCATTTGCTTCAGTTCTTCCCTTTTTCGATTCCATTCCGTCTAATTTTTCTTTTTTACTTGTAATTAGTTGGTACATGGTTACCTTTGCCTACGTTTTCGAAAATTTCTTAAACTGGTTCTTTTCGGTAAATATTGTTACCGACGAACGTATTTTTGACGTTGACTTTTACAACCTTATTTACCGTAAAATCACTGATGCAAATATCGACCAGATCCAAGACGTGACGGTACAGATCGGTGGCGGTCTAAGGACAATGCTAAATTACGGCGATGTTATTATTCAGACCGCGGCTGAGATACCCGAGATAGAATTTGAAGCAATTCCCATGCCCGATCGTGTTGCAAAAGTATTGCGTGAACTTCGAATCCAAGAGGAAGTTGAGAGGCTGGAAGGGAGGGTGAGATGAATTTTCTCGACCCTGGCCAACTTAGGGATTCGGGGTTTTTTATCCTGAAGATTGCCTCTGTTGTTCTTCTTGCTTTGTATTTTGTGTATGCGTTTATTATTGTCAGGCAGGTAAATCTAATGACGCAAACAATTGACGTCGCTTTCAAAAAGCCGCTTAAGGTGTTTGCAGCACTGCATTTAATTTACGCTCTTCTGGTGTTACTTTATGCGATAATAATGTGAGTTAAGTCGATGGTTTTACAAACAAATACAGTCAAAATATCCGGTGTTCCTTCGGATGAGGGTTGGTCGGCTTCTTTCGAATTTTCCTTTAAAAACGAGAGATTTCCGCACGGAGTAACGCTTTTCTTGGTTTTTTCCACGATTCGGAAAAATATGGAATTTTCCGATTCAGAAGTGAGTAGGAAAATTTTACAAAGATTCCAGGAGGAATATTTAAAAGCGGCAGCCAAACCACCCGACCTGGCGCTTAAAGATGCAGCAAGAACGATCTTCGACGAGTTTTTCCAGAAGCTGGACGGACTTGAAGTGGCTTCAGCTTGCTATCTAAACGGGACTTTTTACTCATCGTGTCTTAATGGCGGTAAACTCTCACTTTACCGTGATGGGTTTCTCGTCAAAATTCTTGACAGTGTTTCTCCAAGGGTTGTCTCTGCATCTGGTTATCCTAAAGAAGGGGACTACATGCTGCTAGCGACGTCCGATTTTTTCAAAAAGATTAGCCCCTCAGAGTTAAAAGGCTGTTTTTCAAAAGGTGTAAAAACTATTGAAGAAGTTGTTTCTCTGCGAATTCATGCCACGGCAACTGCCTCTGTTGCTGTTGTTAGTTTTGGTTTTGGGAATAACTTTACTGAAGAATCTGTGGATATTGGAACAAGTGCTTCGTTAGTAAACATCCGCGGCCGAGGGGCACAATTGAGAAATATGGGGACTGGTTTTCTGGAGAAAGTGCATAATATTTTTCCTAAAAGAAGGCTTTTTCTCAACCGCCAAGATTCTGAAGTGGGAGTAAGAAGTAGAAAATTAATTGTCGTCGGAGTTATTCTGACGCTGCTTTTAGGGATTAGCATCTTTTTTGGCGTTTATAAGAATAAAAAAGACGCCTACAAAAACACTTACTCCGAACGGTTGGCTTTTGCGAAAACAAATATCGAAGATGCTATTAGTATGAAAGCCGTTGATATTTCCCGCTCGAGAGAATTGTTTATGCAGGGAGGAGATGTCTTGCAACAGCTTGTTGCGGAAGGGATAAAAGATCCGGAGATTGATGCGCTGACAAAAATGGTGTCCAATAACAAAGGTGAAATCTTGGGTGAAAAAGAAGTCTCGCCCCAACTCTGGCTTGACTTAACACTTGTTGTTGACAATTTCTCCTCTGATAGTTTAGCAAGTGACGGCCAATTCGTATACAATCCCGATTTCTTAAAAAGAAGTATTATCAGCGTTGATTTGAAAAGCAAACGTTCGGCAACGGTTAAGATTCCTGAAAATATCGGGGCAAGTGCAATTATTGCCAAATCAACCGATGTTTATCTATTGGGAAATGATGGACTGTACGCTTTAGAAAAATCGCGTAAGGAAGTTGACAAAACTTGGTCTGAAACACCCCGTATCGCGGGTTTCGCTTCAAATATTTATTTTTTAGATACAGAGAAGGGTGAAATTTTGAAATCATCAGGGACGGAAGCTGGTTTTTCCGAAGCGAAAAAGTGGACTACATCGGAGAGGGAGGGCTTTGACGGTGTAAAGTCGTTTGTTGTCGATGGCTTTGCGTGGGTTTTAAAAAACGATACCCAGATTCTTAAATTTAGTTATGGAAACGGCTTGAATTTTCAACTGAAAGGCTATCCATACGAGCTACCCAATTATGATTTGCTGACAACCGATGAGAATTCGGAAAATCTCTATCTGTTAGTCAGGAAAGACAAAAAGATTTCCGTTTTCGACAAAACGGGACGGTACCAATACAACTTAAACGCCGACGTTTTTGGGGACACTAAAGACTTTTTAGTTTTTGAAAGTGAAAGCAAGATAATTCTTCTGGCAGGTGAGAAGTTGTACGAAGTAAAAATATAATTTCGTACAACTTTTGTTGTGGAGATAGCGAGAAATAATTGGAACCAGATTGAAGAATACATTTTCAAGTGGTTTACCGTGCTCAAAACTTCTCCTTCATGCTTAAATTTAGCCTCAGACAACAAAAATTCATTCCAGTAATTAATCACATCATGTTATATGAACCATAACAGTTGTTTTCCTGTGTTTCAGTTTACTGTAGGCATCCAAGGGACGTTACCGACATTTTTGACATAACGATTCCTTCCCAGACTTTCGCAAGCCTCGATTGCTTGTCCCTCTGCAAAAGTAACGTAATACGTCTTTTCTTTTTCAGTTTCGCTCTTGGGGCCTCCCGAGATATCAAAAGCTCCAATCTGTGTTAGTAAATCGCCCAATTTATCCTTATTTTGATAAAAAGTCACAATAAACGTGTTTGAAGGTTGTACCGCACCATTTTGAGTTATAAATGAGCTGGGAACGTCTGGACATGAAATTTTGTACGTATTACTGGTTTCTCCAATGTTCGGCTCCCAATACACACTTGGTATTCGGAACACTTCCCTTTCTTTATACAGACGTGCCAATGAATCACACAGTTTATTGTCGTTTAGTTTAAACTTATATGAATCTGGTGGTAAGGATTTAGGGTCTAAAGTCTTCACGTTATATTTGGCAAGAGTTTCTTCGGCAATCTGTAGTGATACTCCAGCTTTAAAAACAACATAGAACTGATTAGAAGCATTGCCGCCTCCACATTGACTGACGCTTCTTACATTTAAAATGTTTCGTCTCCAAAAAAGCAGAGCTGTTGTAATAAGGAGAAAAAGAGCAGTTCCAAAAATAAACAGGGTCTTTACCTTAGTTTTCATATTTGTTAGCGCAACCGTAATTATAGTATCAAAATACCCGTTTGATTACGAGTTTATCAAATTTCTGCTAAACGATTAGCACACATTATAAGTTATTACCTCAACCTTACTTGACTTTACATTTTAACCCTCTCAGGCACAAAAAGGGATCAAAGGGGAAGCGTTTTACATGATAATTAAATTAGGCGTTTATTTCTAAACGCGAAACCGGAGCTCGATTTTAGATATTTCTCAAACTTAGTTGCTAATCTTCGATTTTTAAAAGCAGCATAAAATTCAAGTTTAATTGGCAAGGAATCTTTAGTTGCTTTTACCCCACCCCGTTTGTGTTCCAACATTCGCTTTTGAAGACTTGAGGAATAACTAGAATAATATTTATTATTATTCAGTTTCAGGATATAAGTATAGAACATCTTATTTGTCCCACTTCGTTAAAACTACGCGGGACACACTTTGCATTTTTTCCTAGAAGGAATTCTGTAATTCACAAAGGGTGGTTTACCACGCGAAGCTCTGGTAATATACCAGAGCAAAGTGTGGAGATGGAGGGAATTGAACCCTCGTCCGAAAAGCATTCATTACAATCCTCTACAAGCTTATCCGATCTTTTTATTTTCCCTTAAACCTTACCTACCGGAAGGATGATTTAAAGTAAGATTTTAAATTTTCAACTTCAAATCCAAAATCAGGAATTTAAAGTCTATCTCTATGGGTTTATGCCGATTCTGTTCGAAAGAGAAGCAAACAGAGCGACACCAACTTTTAAGCTAACACAGTTTGGTAAGCGGGTTGCCCCATTCCACCAAAGAGCGTATTAAACGCTAAAGCCGGGCTGAAATTTTTATTATCAGCTTTTATTTTTCGATAGTTTTTACAAGTTTCTATCAAACTTGGCTTGCAGATTGTAAAGGTGCGATCCGTCGAAACCGATCATCCCCGTGTAATCTTTACTTGTTTGAATCCTTGAGTTGATATTGGATATCACGCTCAACATCCTTTTTCTTCACGCTTTCGCGTTTTTCGAACTTACGCTTAGCCTTTGCTAGAGCTAATTCAAGTTTGTAAAGACGATGCTTATTATACAATTTTACAGGCACCAAAAGCAAACCTTGCGATCTCATTTTTGTGCCTAAGGATACAATTTCGCTTTTATGCAGAAGTATTTTTCTTGAGCGGGTCGGATCATGATCTTTTTTATTTTCAATCGGGATGCTGAAGTTGACCAAATATGCTTGGCCGTTATTAATTCTAGCGTATGCATTAGTAAGATTGCCCCCACGAATGCGCAAGGTTTTAGCTTCGGATCCAGACAGAACAATCCCCGCCTCAATTCTCTCAAATAGTTTATAGTTAAAATTAGCCTTTTTATTAATTATTTGCATAACCTAAATTGTTTTTTGTTGTATTTAAATTTACCTTCTTGCCTTAAAGCGTCAATTTTTAAGTTTTGATTTTTAAGTTTTGAGTTAACTATTGTATATTGTATCTCAAATGGAAATTTTGGACACAATGTGTCAGATAAAACTTGCTCTTTTAATAAAAACCTAATATATTACGGCCATGTCTGCAGAAACCACAAAAGAGACGGTAGAAGTTGCCTTTCCTGAGGCCGATATTCCATATTTAAAATCTGCAGCAAATGAAATAGGCTTAGAGGTAAAAATACCCCGGGATATTAGAAATGCCCAAGAGATTAAAAAAAGAGGCCTTTCGGTTCCGGGAGACCTTGAACCCGAAGAGGCGTATTTGCTTTTTGAGATCACCGGAAAGATTAAAGAAGGTTCTAATCCACCCCGCGGAATTGTTGTTTACCTTAACGACAGAATGCATCGAGAAATACCCGAGGATGATGTGCCAACTGTACTGTTTCGTATGGAGAGAGTTGAATTCAACCGGCTTCAACGTGCTTTGGATGAAGTATCCTCACGATTAAAACAGAAATAATTTTTAGAAGTGTTTTGTTATCAACTTTCGGTGTCCAATTTCAAGTTGTTGGTGTAGGGTGTATATTCAATTTCAGATGGGATTTTTGGATATTATTTTCCCAGTAAATTGTCTTGAGTGCGGAAAAGAGACAAAATATTTATGCGACAACTGCCTCGCCAAAGTTGGCAATGCCAGACTTTTTTGTCTGGAATGCCACAAAGCTGCGATTGATGGCGCAACACACGCAGGGTGCAAGAAAAAATATTCGATCGATTTTGCCATATCTGCCTGGGGTTATTCAGGGGTTGTCAGAAAAGCAATTTTAAAATTAAAGTACAATTTTGCGTATAAAATTGCCGATGAGCTGGCCTGGGGGTTTACAAAAAAACTTGTAAGCGAGGTCTCGGTTTTACCGAAAGATGCACTTTTGCTTCCGATTCCACTTTACAAATCTCGCGAAAATTGGCGCGGTTTTAACCAATCAGAGAAGATGGGGGAGATTGTTGCTGATAAATTTGGTTGGGAGTACAACCTGAATGTTTTGATAAGAAGTAAAAAGACCAAGCCTCAAGCAGAACTATCAGGAAGGCAGCGGGCCGTAAATTTACAGGGTGTGTTTTCATTGAGCAGGGATAGTTTGAAATTTTCTTCTTATAAACTGCCGTTGGTTTTGTTTGACGATGTTCTGACGACGGGTTCGACATTGCGGGAGGCTTGCAAAGTTCTAAAAAGAAATGGAGCGAAGACCGTTTGGGGATTGACGATTGCAGCTTAAGAAGCTGGAAGTTACCCGCGTCTTTCGCTTGATGTTTTTGCGAATTCCAGTAAGACGCGAGTGTTTTCTAAGCTCTCTAATGTTTCAGGATTGGGAACGAACCGGTGAGATTCTGTATCGATTCTTCTGTTTATTCCTTCAATTGCAGAGTTAATACTAGTAGGTGTCGCCCTTAGAAGCCTTCCGGGTATTTAGGAAAATTTTCTCCTTTACGGACAATAACACCTTTTTGGTGTGTCGTTAATACAGATGTTGAAGTTCCATCTCCCATTGGGGCGATGATAATACATAAACGCGCGAATATCAATGGTGGTGAGTTAACTTAAATAAGCGTTGGCGGTGGGAGAGAGATCCGCCGTGCAAAGTACGAAGTACAATAATTTGCGCCATCGAAGCGCTCTCACGAAGCGAATGAAGTGAGCGGTGGGAGAGAGATTCGAACTCTCGTGGGCGAAATTCACCCCCAAGGTTTTCGAGACCTGGCAGATAAACCACTCCTGCATCCCACCATTTACCATTTTATAAACCACTCCTGCATCCCACCAACAAACTTTAATTTTGTGCCCCTGACCAGAATTGAACTGATATCTACGGTTCCGCAAACCGCTGCTCTGTCCGTTGAGCTACAGGGGCAAAGTACTTGTATTTTAACAGGTACTCAAGGCGTTTTCCTCTCCGAAGGGGGTTTAACTCATCCCTGGAAGTTTTTTGGAGAACCAGTTTGTCGTTTTATCGATAAGAGACGGCGGCGCTTCCTCGTGTAGCAAATATTTAGATAATACGCCTTTAATCTTATCTCTATCGGAAGCATTGACTACTAATTCCAACCTTCCTCCTAAGGTATTGGCCTCAAGAACCAACAGTTGGTCACTAAACCTTTTCGTAAACCAGAAGCGGTAAAAATTGTTCCAGCCGTTCAACTTATCGGCCATCTTTATTCCTTTCGTTGTGATCTTGTAATCAATCTTATCCGGTTCGACGGTACTTAAAATATAATACAGAAAGATCACGGAGATAATTAAGATTACCGGCATATATCCTTCGGCAAAAAAGAGGATCAGTCCGACAATTGCCGTTATGACAACAACCGTGACCCAGAAGTCACGATCCCTTCTTTTAAAAGGCCTTGCGGGAGCGATCCAGGAAAAAAGTGTTTTTTCCGGTTTTTGAACCTCCGAAGGTTGATTGGCATCTTGTGCTTTCTTCTTGACCGCCTCTTTCTTTTCGTCCGGGACTTTATCCATAGATGTAGTGAATTTCATTATACATAAATCGTAATATCTTACAAAGAGTCTATTTGATATAATTATGAGCGCTCGGAGGGGTCGGATAAGAACCTCGCTTTCAGCGAGAACCTTG
>Ga0075624_127_pt1 | contig 10044 bp, 5 predicted proteins | sample RifGroA1_FD_68378 | JGI IMG/M metagenome (GOLD analysis project Ga0075624, IMG submission 68378) | Microgenomates (Woesebacteria) bacterium GW2011_GWA1_39_21 | reverse complement strand
CTGAAACCCGCCCTCATGAACGCGGAATTGGTAGTAATCGCGGATCAGTAATGCCGCGGTGAATACGTTCTCGGGTCTTGTACACACCGCCCGTCAAGTTAGAGGAGTTGGGGGCACCCGAATCCCGCCTGTTTGTTTACAAAAGCTTTTTGAATTTTCAACAAAGTGATACGAAACGCCTCCTCCGTGAGATATAAAATTATCAAACGGAGCCGGCTTCCGTTGTTGAAAAATCGAATGTCTTTGCCGACAAACAGGCGGGGCAAGGTGAAACCAGCAACTAGAATTAAGTCGTAACAAGGTATCCGTACTGGAAGGTGCGGATGGATCACCTCCTTTCTAAGGAGTGTGACCCCGACTTTAGTCGGGGGAAATACAACTTGTGCCTTGCACAAGAAATTCAAAGTTCAAAAGTCAAAAATCAAAATTTAAATTCAAAAGTAAAAAGTTGCGTAATCTTTTATATTTGATGACCTTTACTTTTAATTTTTAAGTTATACTTTTGACATCTAAGTTTTAACTTTTGAGTTTCTCGCGCAGGGCGCGAGTTACACCCACCTTTTTAAGATCGCCGTTTGAGGTTAACAAAACGGGATATGTAGCCCCGATTTAATCGGGGTGAAACTTTCCGGTCAGATCTTGAGGAGTTATTAAACAGAGTATAAGAGCGGGAGAGTAGAAAAGTGGAAATAGATAAATCAAAATCTATTACACTTTTACTCTTTCACCTTTTTACCTTGTAGTTAACCTTGATTGAATTGTAATCCCGCCGATGAGGCGGGATTTTTTGTTTCAAAAAATTAAGTTTGAAATCCAAAGCATATTTTGTTACTATCGTAAAATCTAAAAAATGAGCAGAGAAAATTTAATAACAGCTGGTGAGGCATCTTTTGCAAAGCCGAAAAATGGGATAAGTAAAACGGATCAGGAAAGGTGTCGTGAGCGTGCGAGAAGGGAAAAGGAAAGAAAAGTAAGGATACAAAATGGTTGGCATAAACCTGGACAGAGATTAAGATAAATTGGCAAAGCTTTGCAGTTCTTCAGGTAATGTGAAATCTTGTAAGAGTTGTTGAGTCTCCGTTGAAGTTGTAAGAAGCAAAACAGAAGTTAAATTTTGTATGTGTTTGAATTCGTAGTGTGGAAAATGTCCAAAAGTGTGGAGGTAAGCGGTGCGGAAAACTCGTCTTAATTTTCCTAAGCCGAGCCTGTCGCAATTTGCTTTAGAGAGTAAATTCTTCACCCTTCATAGCTTTACGCTACGAAGGGTTAGCTTACCCCCACGCTTCTGGATATTTATCAAATTTTAATTGTAAAAGAACCTTTTACAATATTTACTTTATTACTCGTTTAATATGTTCAATCTTTACTTGTCCAAGTAATATGTTTCCAATTTCTTACTTCTCTAAGAAATTGGAAAAAGAACGAGCCTAATTTAAATTTTTTGAACTTTCTTTCGTTTCGCTCATAGCATGTCTCTCAAACTCCGCTTCGTCAAGCTCGCGTCGAACTATTCGGACTTCTTAAAGTATTCGCTCAACTTGCTCAAGAGCAAAAAATTTGATGAGACTACTTTGTTCGTCAAATTTAAATTTATAATGCGCACTTGTTAAAGTGCAACCCTTTAACTTTTAAGTTGTAGTTTTGAACTTTGACTTTTAAGTTTTGATTTTTGTATTCCTACTTCTTACTTCCGAAATCCCACCTCTAACTTATCAACAATTATCAAAATCCAAACATTTACTTACAACTTACTTCCTACATCTTACTCTATTTAGGTTCTGATATTTGTTGGGGGCTTACTTTGGTATTGCGTGTTGTTGTTTTGATTTTAAATTGTTTGTATGATTTGTCTCCTTTCGGAGATAAATGATTACGATCAGGCACAAAGTCCCGACCAAATTTAAAAATAAACAAGCTTTCGCTTTGTCAGTTCAAGGTTTTTGGTTTAATGTTTTTCCGAGCTTAAAGCCCGGGGTATTAAACTTGAGCACCTGCATTGGCACTCTGCCTTGATTGACGAACCATAAGTAAGCCCCTTCGCTTATCCCATTTGGCGAAACCCGCCAAATAGCAAATTGCAAAAATTGCTACCGGCAAGAATAGCCGATGAAATAAACGTTTTTTCTTTGCCCTTCCGTAGCTTTACGCGTAGGAGGGTCTCTTTTTTGATCCGAAGATCAAATTTTTCATTATTTTAAAGTTACCCGTAGGTAAAAATTAAAATTTTGAGAAGGAAGATTGAAGCTGAAAGCTCCAAGCTACCCGAAAGGAATTTGAGATTGGACGTGCGTTTTTCCTGAAATAATTTCAGGATTTAAAAATAAAGTTCCGACTAATCGGATGCATTTATTTTTTTCGCTTTCCGCTCAAACCCCCGTCAAGTACCATACGGCACTTGACTTCAAAGACCTATGCACAATTGCACAAGTCTTTTCGCTTTTTCTCCACCTTTGATCTTTTGGATCAAACTCCTTTTGGTAGAGAAGGTTTTTGTGTTTTTATTCTGAAAAATTTCAGAAATCTAAAATTAAGGTTGCCCTTAATTTCACACAATACCTTTATTTATCCTTCATAGCCCAAAGGGCGACGTAGGATTTTCTTTCACTCAGAAAGAGTTATCTGAAACCCGAAGGTTCCAAAGTTCTTTCTTGAGCAAAAGTCTTGCTGAATATCATTATTCATTTGTCAGCCAGAAGCTAACAAACTATTTCTTTTCTTTGCCAACCGTTATCAGGTTGTTTAATTCAGCCGATGCTGACACAAAGATAAAGAAAAACCCGACGCGGGTCCTCCCACTCCACACTCCCAACTTCTTCCGTCAGGTACATAATCATTTCCAAAGTCTAGCCTTGGATTTTGAAGATGTATTTTCCATAGTCAAAGCCATGGATAAAAATCAAAATGTTCAGACGAATCTGAAGCAGACCGAAATTTGGCAATTAAAATTCAATTGCGTCATTTTTAGTCAACCAAGTTTTTTTAGGACTTGATCATTTGATTCCTTCAGGAAAAAGGGAAGATGGGGGAGGATCCCGCGTGTGGTTAGAAACTATTAAATTGTTACTTCCAAATCACCCGGAGGCGATCTGGATCCGTTCACCGACTTTTGGGTCGGTTTGGGGTTTACAATTTTTTCAGCCGCCGGCCGAATCTGACCCTTAGGTCAAATTTTGTGCATGCCTTGTTGGCTGAAGTTTTGGGAAGGAGCGGTGTTCCGTTGAGGAACAATGATTTTACCGGTAAAGACAAAAAAGAGAACTCCTCCCATGCAAACAATAACACCTACAAGAAAACCTATCAGCGATGAATCGCTGTTTCCAGAAAGTGGATTATTACCATTGGCATTAGACGCCAACGAAAGTCCGGTATTCTGGTTGCTGGGATCTGAAGATCCTCCGTTTGTTTTGCCCTGCAAAGTTGCAAGGATTTGGCCAAGCAATGCATTTTGATCATCGATCAGTTTGTTGCGTTCAGATTGAATCTGGACTTGTTGATCTTGATTATCAGCTATCCGCAAAATGTTCGCGTTTAACTTTTGCAGCTCGGTACAAATATCGCAAGGTGGCAAGGTTGGGCAAACTTGGCTAAGGTCAGGAGCAGCTTTTGGCTGTTCCGTTGACATTGCCGTTGGCACAGGCCAGACGTTGCGGTATTAACCACAGGCGTTCCGGTTGGAACAGAGGTCCCAGTTGGAACAGACGTTGCGGTATTAACCACAGGCGTTCCGGTTGGAACAGGTGTGTTCACCACAGGAGTAGGAGAACTTTTTACAGGTAATTTGCAGCTATTATTGTAAATAGCTTTACCTTCAGTATTCCAGTTCTTTCCTCCGTAGTGTTTCACAACACCATGGTCATTGTAATCGAATGGGGGAATTATATCTCCCGAATGACCGTCGTGCCCGTCTACGTCGCCATTTTTATTGGCTTCAATCTTTACATATGGATTTGATTTAGACCCTGTTGCATGGCAAGTTGTTATCTTGTCATTTTTATTGCCCCCATTGGCAAGTGCAACAGTTTCCGGAATCAATTGGACAGCGATTGCGATAACAAACATCGCGACCACTGCGACGACCAAGGCAATCTTTGCCTTTTATTTTTGACACCGTCTAACACAGACATTCCGTCCATCACTTACCTCCTAGGGTAAAGTTTGTGCTGCTTGCACAAAGACAAAATTTGCACCTGGCACAATTGCATACACAAACACCAGTGCAAGGACGACACCAGTCAGAACAATTTTGACAATTTGTCCTGTGGTCAAACCACTAAACAAACCTTGGCCTTCCATCTTTTCTCCTTTTCAACTTCGCTCAGGATTTTATTCCCTAACGAAATCATAATTCCTTTCCTTAAACTTTCCCTCGATTAACTCGGGATTCATGCTTTGGATTACTCCAAAACAAACGTTTCAGGATTGGTTAATACAATTTTCCGCTTTCGCAGAGTTTGTCTTAAAAATTCGCATTTTCAATTTCTTTTTTCCACCTAATCCAGTGCTCGTCTATCTTTGGACATAATGCCAAAGCCTCGACTTCCGTTGTGGAAATCCTGAACTCACGCGTGATCGGAGCTGGTGCGCTTAGCGCAAGATGAACATTTTTGACTCTTTCGAGTTACAAAGCCTTCGCTTCGTAGTCTTTTTCCGCAAGACCAGGATTGCCTTCTCAATGAAGGATTACCCTCGTATTTTTAGTTTCGCCATATCTCACGACATGACTTGTTATTTTTTCGCTTTCTTCAGGATCGCTCCTAAAAAAGTTGAAGGGCTAACCGCTTCCCAGTTTTTTTATCATCTCTTCAGATGCCTTTGTTTCAGTCATTAAATCTCCCGAAAGAGAAGTTTCTGCAAAGCAGAAGAACTGAAATTTTAGGAAGTCATTGGAATGTTTCATATACCTTGCGGCATACGGCTTTGTTTATATAAGTTTCATATAAACTTCAGCTTTTCTTTTTATTTGTTTTGAAGTTTAGCCAACCTCGAAATCTTTTTAAGGATTTTTGAATTACGGCTGGTAAAATATTTTGATATCTTTGGTATCAACAAAGACAAATAGTCTTCAATTGACGATATCGCATATTTCAGCTCCAAAAAAAACACAGTCTGACGCAAGCGCCAAACTGAAATAAGAAAAAAAACTACCTTGGACTTAAGCCCCTTTGGTAAAGGGTGAAAGCCAGCAACAGAGTTGCTAACTTTATTCCCTCTACCAATTGGGGTTAGTTTGAAAAGGAGAAACCTATAATAAATATATATAGTATATACAACCCCTTTCACCCCGTTGGATATGAAATTATCCAATAGGGTATTTCCTTTTTTTATTCAGCAATTTGTTAAAGAGCAAATTGGATTTAAGTAGTTAGTTGTAAGTTAATAACGCAATTGTTATTTCTTACCTAACTACTTACTTCTTATTTTCTAGCTCTTATTCCACCTTTGCCTTGAGAAATGCTCTCCAAAGCAAAACTGGTCAAGCGACCAGTAATAGATGTCCAGTTGGGAAGAGGTTAGGCTTCTAACTGGGCACCGATTACTAATCACTTACCTCAGTAATTCAAAACTCAAAGGTCAAAACGCAAAAACTTCAACTTAAAATTCAAAAAATATATTAAAGAGCTGTAAAACTACCCTCCACATTTTCGCACTCGGGTTTTTGGTTCTGTTTGAACACGCCTCGTGCCAAAATTGTTGTAGGGTTGTTGTACAATTTGTAAACCTGCTAAAGAACAACAAAAAAACCGCGGCTTTAGAAAGTCCGCGGTTTAATCTTTATCGGGTGCTGCCCGATAATTATTTAACCTACCGGTAAGTTATTCAAAAATTTTTGAACAACTTTCGTCAGACGTAAAGTTAAGATGTTTAAGAAGTAAGAGATAAAGAGGTAGGAGATAAGAATTTAAGTCCTACAAATTAAATCTTACGGCTTAATACTTACAGCTTACTTCTAACTTGCCTCTCTAAAGCATCGATCCTGTATTACTACAGGATGTTGGCACTATAACATAGGGAGTGATAATTGTCAAGTGTTTAGTGATGTAAACACAAAGTTGAATAAGGTAAAAATAGGGGGTAATAATGTCTAGAATAGAGCATTTTCTACTATATTATTTATGTTAATGCAATTACTATAATCCACCTTATTTCTTTACTTGTCCAAGCATTGAAAGTTCATTTCTTTGCTTCTCCAAAGAAATGACAAAAAGAAAGGAGCCGCAAGTAAAAATTTCTACTAGCTTGTCTTCATTCATATTTTGTTTGCATAACTCCTCTTGAAAACACTTTCAAGATGTCGAACTAATGCAAACAAATATAAGTATTCGTTCACAAAAGCTTAGTGAAATTTTTAATGCGTTTAAGATCGGAATTGCAGACAATTTTATATTTTCACACTCTTTTCACGAAGGATGAAGCTGGAAATGTACCGTTATTATAGGATAATGACGTACCGTTAAATTATAACTTCTTGCCCCAGCGTTCGCGGGAGACAGTGATGACTTTGGAGCGGTTTTGATTGCGATTGGCCGGAATCGGGAGGGTCTTTGCCAAGAACGGTCTGGTTGAATGGGCGTCGACCATCATTTTGATGGCGATCTGGTAGTTTTGTAAGTTAACCAGGTCGTTTTGTGTAAAGACTTCTGCAAATTCCCGATGAACGATATTAGCATCCTCCGCACCGATTGTGAAAGTAATCAGAGTTCCGGCGTTTCCCAAAATTGCTTTTTGGATGTGAATTGGAATTTGTGCCATGTACTGGTTTGCCAGTGTCAGTGCCAGACCGTACTTTCTCGCCTCCGACAAAATTCTGATAAAGCTCTCGGTTGCGAAATTTTGAAACTCATCGACAAATAAATAAAACGGTCGACGCAGATCTTTGGGGGTGTCGACCCGTCGCATTGCAGCAACCTGGAATTTTGTAATCAGGGTTGCTCCTAAAAGCGCGGAGTTGTCTTCACCAAGCCGTCCTTGGGAAAGATTTGCTAAAAATATTTTTCCGCTGTTCATAATCTCGTCGATTGAAATTGCCGATTTTGGATTTGAAAGAATTCTTCGCATCAAAGGGGAGGTGACAAATTGACCGACTTTATTTTGGATTGGTGCGATTGCTTCTTTCTGCAAGTTTTCTGGCATTTTTTCAAACTCATCTTTCCAAAAGTTTATAAGTGCACTATCTTTCACTTGCGCCAAAACTTTGTTGCGGAAACTTTGATTGGCAAGAATTTTCAAGACATCTTCTAAGGTAGCTCCGGGAATTTCGGCCAGAGTCATGAAAGAGTTGCGCAAAATATATTCCATTCGCGCTGACCAAACGTTTGCCCAGACTTTGGTAAAAATACTCATCAACCCGGAAACAACAAGTTCTGCCTCTTCCTTATTTGTCACCTCAAGAGGATTAATCGCAATGGGGTAATCACGGTCTGCGGGGTTGAAATAAACAGTATCGTTAATCCGGTTTGATGGAATGTATTCGAGAATGTCGTCGCAGAGGTCGCCATGTGGATCAATGATCGCAATACCTCTGCCTTTCTTAATATCGTCGATCGCCATATTTGCAATCATCGTGCTTTTTCCGGTTCCGGTTTTCCCAACCGTCCAAATGTGACGCAATCGATCATGGCTTTTAATTCCAAATGTGGCCTCCTCGTTTTTAAACATCGTCTTTGCAAAGAAATTTACAGATTCTTTTTCTTCGTCGCTAAGAGCTATGGCAACAGGAAGGTTTTCGGGCGGTTCGGAAAGAACGCTTACACCCCAAGAGATCAGAGGGACCTTCACTTTTTCGTTGGGAAGATGCCAAAGTGTTGCCAGTTCGGTAATATTTAAGATTTGTTTGTCGGTGACAGTTCGGTGGCGAAAAGCTTCAATTTCTTTCTTTTCAAAAAGAATTGGCGGACGACTTGTTTTAAACCCGTTTCCATCGGGGCGGGAAAAAATATCATAAACAGACGCGAGTTCTTTTTGGGTTTTATTCTGATTGGATACAACTCTAATTGAGATGGCAAATCCAGGGTAATTTATTTTTTCATTAATGATATTTGCATCCGGTCTTGCGGAATAAGAACCGTTAGCGTTTTTCGTACCTTTTTGTGCATAGGCTTTACCTTTTGCTTGCCAAGAGGATAAAACTGTCTCTAGAGCGTATTGGATAATTACAATGTCTTGAGGTGTTGTTTTTGACATGATCGATAAAAAAGACGCAAGCGGGTCGACCTCGTGAAATGAAGAGTAGGTTTGTATTGGATAAAAATTTCCATAGCGAAGGTTTACCTTCAGAATATTTTTCAAATCCGCCGGAGCAGGGTCGGTTGCATTTTCGATAACGCAAAGTGGGTAGTTGGAAAGAATTTGGGTTTTGGCAAAGTTTTCAAATTCCTCCTCGCAAACAACCTGAAAAGTAATCTGTTGATTTTTCAAAACAATTTCCAGCGCGAGTGCCTTTTGTTTTTGCCCTAAAAGTTTTCCCAATGGTGGCGTTGGGTTAATTTGTGTCAGTGCGGAAACAAAGGTCTGCGTTGCCTCCGGTGTAAGCTGTGAATCGCGCGGAACTTTTAAAATAAAATGCTTGAGCATAGTTTCATTATACAATAATCTTTTTCTAGAATTTCCAGCTCCTTTGAGACATGTTTACATTCTAGCTCCTTCAAGATTATTAACTATTTCTTTACTTGTCTAAAGAAATAGTTGAAAGAAAAGACACCACATGTGTTTCTCATGTTTAACTTCCATTCGCTCATACTATGCAAATAGAACTTGCCACTCAAAACACTTTTCGTGGTGCAAACATCAATTTGCGTTAAAAGTATTCGCTCAGTTTCGTTAAATATTCCAAACACGGTGGGTAAAATCTCAGATATAAGAGTTTGGGGAAACTTTCTTATATTTTAAATCTCGGTATAATTAAGTGTTTAAAAACTGTAGATTATTGTTTAAAAAAGTGATTTATGGTAAATTTGAGGTTGTTCCCGCACAGAACTCGCTCTTCGCGAGGTTTTCATCCTCGCCTTGAAGTGTCGTTTATGCGGGACAAGTTTTCGTTTTAGGCGGCTAGTTCACCTTCCAATCGAGTTGGAGGCATGCCTAAGAACGCTTTCCTGATGGCAAACAAAGTTTGACATAGTATATTTTATTTGAGCTGGGCCGGTAGTTCACTGGTAGAACGCTTATTTGATGACCGAGCAAAGTTCGGACATGTCAAAAATTGTATATGAGGGCGAGTGGCTCAGTGGTAGAGCGCCTTCCTGATAAGAAGGAGGTCCAAGGTTCGATCCCTTGCTCGCCCACAAAGTACACAATTTTTGTCATAATAATAGATTGTTAAGACAAGACTGCGTCTTGTCAAAAAGAAGAAGTAGAAGGTTCGATCACACATCTTGCGACTTTCGAATCTTTAGATGAGAAATAAAGCAAGCTAAGTGATATGAAATTACATTTCCTATTCCTTCCCAGCCCACAAATTTCTGATACCAACAAGAAAAAAGTATAAATTATAAATTTATGTTACTTGCACAGGATGTTTTGAATATTAACCCCAGCGCTAGTTTTTCCAATTTAAATAACATCACTTTTCAAAGCTTTATTTCAATTGCCATTAGCTTTGTTTTAATCGTTACGGCAGTAATTTTATTTTTTGTGATCATCGGTGGTGGCCTTGCCGTAATTTTAAGCGGGGGAAACCAGCAAAATCAACAAAAAGGTCAAAGTGCAATTACAGCTGGGGTGATTGGACTATTAATAGTATTTGGTGCGTGGGCGATAATGACACTTTTGCAATCATTCTTCGGAATTAATCTGCTTACATTTAACATCCCTTAATAAACTGGGTTTTGTTAGTTGACGGAACGGCTACTATTTTTATATAATACCGCTACACTTTCCAATTTTCGGAAAGTGCTACTTGGGTAATTTACTTGATGAGAACAATTTTTAAAAAATCAAAAAAGAATCTTGGCCCAGATACTGGGACATGATGCTTCCTTAGGTTTTTTATTATCAGGTAACCAGCCCAAGGGCTGGTTTTTTTATTGCACATTTTAAAATAATAAT
>Ga0075624_115_pt1 | contig 17222 bp, 16 predicted proteins | sample RifGroA1_FD_68378 | JGI IMG/M metagenome (GOLD analysis project Ga0075624, IMG submission 68378) | Microgenomates (Woesebacteria) bacterium GW2011_GWA1_39_21 | reverse complement strand
CAACCAACGATTTGGATAAAAGGTCCATCCGGGGATGCCTATGTAAGTTATCAAATTGAATATATTCAGGGCGAGAAAATGATTATGCGCGTTAATGTTAATTATGGAATAAACAAACCGTATTTAAACAATGAGGATTTAAATAAAATTACAGAAAATGGTATCAACAACACTATTATTTATGTTTTGACACGTTTCTCTTCAAGATATGGGATTCCGGGAAACTTAAATCAAGTTAGTCAAACATCTGACGACTATTTTAATTCAGACAGGGAAAAAGTGGTAACGATAAAAAGTTTTTCAATTTGATGATGTGGAAAATTAAATTGTTGAGCAAGTATTTCGTAATTTTTGTCTTTTCTATTTTTTTGCTTACTACAATGGGGATCGTAAATAAAGTTTTTGCATCCCCACTTTGTGATGGGGTTTTTATCTGTGGCGATCCAGTACAATTGAGGAGATGTTCTTTGAGGGTAATAGCATGTACTTCTGACTCTGACTGTCTGCCGTATGGCTATGGCAATTGTCAACCATATAATGACTGTCTCAATCCAACCAACCCCGCCAATTACCAGTGCAGCACGCATTTTGATTGGGAATCTACATGTGGCCCAACTGATTACTGCGATTCGATCGGAAAATGTGAGCTTTATAACTATTGCGAGTGGCTGGGAACGACACCTACACCACCGCCAAGTCCGATTCTAACACTTCCCCCCGGTGTCACACCGAGCGCAACACCAATTCCTACAAGTGTTCCGCCAACGTCGGTTCCGTCACCAACCCCGACCAGTGTACCGAATTCACCAACTTGTGGCGCAATTTCCGGTCCCAGCTGTACATTCACAAACACTGTCTCATCATTTGTTCCATCATGTGTTGCCGGAAGCGGTAGTTTAACACGCGTTGATATGTGGTTTTCTCCTACGTCCATCCAGAGTTGGACAAATATTTATAGTAATGCTTCCGGAAATACATTTGGATTTGTCGGTCCTTCTTCTCCTGCGACTGTAAACTGGCCATCTGCCGGTAACTACTATGTGACGGCTAATGCTTGGAATTCTAATGGGGTGGGTTGTACAAGTAATCCGTGGTGTGGAAGTTATCCATGCTCAGGATTTAATTATTGTGGAGCCTCTAATGTGAAGGTCGTAAACGTATATAATCGGGTTAGCAGCCTGTCTGCTCCTGTTTTGATTGGGCCGTCTGGATTAATAACCTGCGGTGATCCACCCACAAAGGCGGTCACGCTAAGTTGGCAACCGGTTGCTGGGGCAACCAGATACTCGGTAAGAGCTAACGATCTTTCGGACGGGTGGAACGGTCTTTGTAACGGAGGGGAAAATCCCAACGATCTGTGTACAGATTACGTGGCAGGTACAAGCTATACTTACAATGCAGTTCCGGGACACTCTTTTAATTGGCAAGTTCAGGCGATATATGATAATCCCTGTACAGGTGTTGCAATGTGGAGTGCCGCGTCTTCAACGCATGTCGATGTTCCCGAGTGTCCTTCGTGCACGATTTTGATGGGTCCAGTCAATATTCCGGGAGTCGGCGCATCGGTAACTCAGGGCGTAACCGTTGTCAGTCAAATGAATGGAACTATTTCTCGAATCAACTTCATATTATCTTCGCCAATCGCACATATTACCTCGACAAACCCTGACACTGCATCCCCTTTTACAGTGACGGTAATGGGTGATGCGGTTGGAAGCGGTGCAACAATGAATGCTGTCGCTACAATGAATGACAATATTCACCAGTGCTCTACTTCAGCTGCAGTGACTGTTTCTTCCTCTCCTTGGTTTCAGGTGAGCGGCGGAAACGCGATTGTTAAAGGTGGTCTGACGTCAACAATTCCGCCGGCTTCCTCAGCATACGACATTAATTTTATAAGAGACCCCGTTGCACTTTTGATTTATTTGGGGACACTCGATTTGGGATCGGGGACAGTTTCGAGTGTTGGCGTCTCTGCCAACACGACGATAATTAATAAGTCTGCGGCTTCTTTCGATCTGTTTTATAACAAAAAACTGCCGCAGGACGTCAAATCCGGAATGACAACGCTGACAAGTAACTCTATGGCAATGACCAGTTTATCTTCCTGCAACCTCGTTCGTGGTTATCATGTTTGTTCTTACGATGGCACAACAACAGGTGATCTGACTTTAACCGGAAATTATTCGATCGCCAATGGTGTGAGGGTTATCCTTTTTGTCAACAACGCGAATGTGACAATTGCTGGGACAATAAGACCAGCAACACGTGGCAGGTCTTCGTTTTTGTTAATCTCCAAAGGAAATATTACCATTGACCCCTCTGTTGGCGGACTTTTATCTGACAATACTCCGGATCTTGAAGGTGTGTTTTATACAGATGGTGTTTTCTCATCCGGCCATAACACCATTGCGTATGATAATAATTTGCACGTCAGGGGTTCTGTTTCCGCGAACAGTTTTTCGCTGATTAGAAATCTGAGTCCGGTAAACGTGGAGGTAAATTCGCAGTACCCGGCGGAGTATTTTGAATATGGGACAGAGCAGGTTTTGGCTTTCCCGCCGTTTTTGATGCTTCGAGCAACTTCAACGAACGAAGTCTCACCGTAATAACGGAGAGAAGAGCGGGAGAGTAGAAGAGTGGAAGAGTATAAGGATAAAAAGTAAATTCTAGCTTGCGTTATCGGATTTTAGTATAATATGTCTGCTTAGTCATTTTCCCTTATTATGAAAAAATTAATCGTTAGTGTTTTTGTGTTTGCTTTTTTATCTTTTGCCTCGGCTTCGGCAACATCTGCCGCCAAGATTGCGCCGACAGAAACGGTAACACCAACCGCGTCGCCATCGGCAACTATCGTTCCACCTTCACCGTCGCAGGCAGTTGAGCGACCGGATCTCACTCAAAAAACTGAGAGCACGGTTGAACCACTCCGTAAAATTCTCGATAGCCAGGTAATCGGAACGATTCTTCCTTGGAATATTTTTAAATATGCAATCAGACAAGCTGTCGGAGCCGGAGTCCCGGTAAACACAATTGTCTTAATTCTTCTTTTGCCTTTGATCGCAACTATCATTGCTGCAGTCAGACAGTTGGTTGGTCTTCGCGGTTTCGGAATATTCTTACCCGCTTCCTTATCGGTAGTTTTTGTTGCGACAGGTCCGGTTGTGGGGATTGTCCTTTTTTTAATTATCGTTTTTGTTTCAACTGCAACGCGAATGCTACTTCGAAAAGCTAAAATTAAACTGCAATACCTTCCGCGGATGGCCTTAATTTTATGGGTGGTTTCGGTTGGTGTGCTTTGTGTTTTGTTTTTAACACCGGTTATCCGCTATCCGGGTTTAACCAACGTCTCCATTTTTGCAGTTTTGATTTTGGCGCTTCTGACGGAGGATTTTATCAGGGTCCAATTGGGAAAAAGTGTCAGAACAGCAATCAGGTTGACTTATGAGACAATCATCCTTTCGACGGTTTCGTACCTTTTTTTGACATTTAAATCAATTCAGGAGTACGCGCTTTTGCACCCTGAAATTTATCTTGGCGTACTTTTTATGGCTGATCTGATATTGGGAAGATACACAGGGCTTCGCGTCATGGAGTTATGGAGATTCCGAAAATTGATTAATAGTAAGTAAAGTAAAAGAGTTGGAAGGTAAAAAGGTAAAAATTATCTTATACTCTTTTACCCTTTCATCTTTTCACCCTAATATGAAGATTTCAAACATACTAGGCCTTAATGCGAGAACACAGCTTTTTTCGTACCGTTTTAATACGCGCGAGGGGAAAAAGGTTGCCGATTCCAAAATTCAAACCTGGCGTGTTTTGAAAAAAGCCGGTGTTCCAACCCCAGCTATCTTAAAAAGGTTTAAAGTTCCCTCTGACGTCTTTCAGTTTGATTGGGCGTCGCTCCCGGACGCGTTTGCTTTAAAACCGAGTCGTGGTTTAGGCGGAGAGGGAATTATTGTTGTTAAAAAGCGAGCCCTGCAAAAAATTAATAGAGTAAATGGAAAGACAGTCGAGATCAAAGAAAAAATAGTGTGGATTACAACCCAGCGCGAGAGGTTGACTGCATCTGATTTACAACTACATGTCTTGGATATTCTTGAGGGTGCGTACAGCATGGGAAGTACTCCGGATGTTGCTTTCATTCAGGAGTACGTCGGCAGACACAAGGTTTTTCGTAAACTGGCCTATAGGGGAACTCCCGATATTAGGATCATTGTTTTTCGCAGAGTTCCTGTAATGGCGATGCTTCGGCTTCCCACAAAACAATCAAAAGGAAGGGCAAATCTGCATCAGGGGGCTGTTGGTGTCGGTGTTGATATCGCAACGGGAATTACGACGCGGGCGGTTTGGAACCAGAACTACATTGACAGCAAACCCGGTTCGAGTAAAAAGTTGCATGGTGTAAAAATTCCACAGTGGAACGGTGTTTTAACAACTGCTGTAAACGCACAGATTGCATCAGGCCTTACGTATGTCGGAGCTGATGTTGTCTTACATCCAGAAAAGGGTCCGATGATCATCGAGATCAATGCCCAGCCTGGACTTCAGATTCAGTTAGCGAACAAAGCCGGCCTTAGACGTCGACTGGATAAGATTGAAGACTTACAAGTTTTGAGCGCGGAACACGGTGTGAAGATTGCAAGGGCGCTTTTCGCGGAAAGTTTTGCTGGACGTGTAAAGCTTGATGAGGGAACAAAAACAGTTAATGTTTGGGAGCTTGTTAAAATTGTCGATGTAAATAAAAGGAGACATAAAATTCCCGTTAAAATTGATACCGGTGCTTGGAGGACATCAATTGACGAAAGCTTTGCAAAAGAGCTTGGACTGACTTACCCTGAAAATATCATTGCTAAGAAAAAAGTCAGAAACCAAATGGGGCGTGCAACACGGATGATGATTAATCTTGTCTACTATTTGGCAGACAAACGGGTAAAATCGGTTGCGACTTTAGCAAAAAGAAATAAAATGCGTGTCAAAATGATTATTGGCCGTCGTGATCTTGGAAATTTGTTGGTTAGAGCTGATGAAAGTGAAGTGGCTAAATATGATTGGTATAAAAATTTATGGCTTAGAAAAAGTCAAAAATGATTATAACAGCGTTCAAGAAAACCACGTCCTTTAGGACGTGGATGAATTGAACTCCGATATGTCATCCTCTTTAAGAGGAAACCCCGCCTTTTAAGGCGGGGAGGATGTCATTTTCGGATGATTGATTAATTATCTAAGCTGTATTCTAAATTTTTGTCGAGAATATTGTGTTCTTGCTCATTCACCGAGTTTGGCTCGGTGGTATTCGCAAGAGGTATTCAATAAAGCATTATGGACAAGGAAGAAATCATAACAGATAAAATATTTTAGATGCAAAAAAAAGGATCTGATATGACATCCAATTTGAATGGTGGTTGCAGACTGAAGTCTGCAAAGGATGTCATGAAACTAACAAAAGACTTGCCGGACATTGTGGCAGTGGCGCCGAATGCTTTTTCGCGCGTTGTACCAGCGCAATTTTTTCCGAATTTTTCAATCGTTTGCTTTAAATATCGTCAGGAAACGGATTTTGTTGCCCGCGACATGGAAGTTTTTTGTGCTGAAAAAAACGACCCAAATGTCTCGATTTCCAAGATGAATGCGAAGGAAATGCTTCAGCTTCCTATGGTGCAAAAATATATTAACGATAAGCGTGATCCCCATCTTCTTGTTTACAAACCCACAAAAGGAGTGGAGGACATTGCATACCAGACAGGTTGGAAAATTATCGGAAATTCCGCGACGGTTAAATATGATATCGAAAACAAATTGGCTTTTAGAAATCTGCTGAAAGATGCAGGAATCGAAGCGATTACTGGTGAAACCGTATTATTTGACGAACTTGATGAAAATCTCTACAAAAATTTAGTGGAAAAATATGGAGAGCATTTGGTCTTTCAGGTTGCGGAAATGACTGCAGGTGGCGGAACCGGAACTGCTTTTATCAATAACACGAAAGACCTTCATGCTTTTATGGAAAAGTTTGGAGCAAAGAAGGAAATGTTAACTTCGATTGAAAACATTAACGTGACCAAATTCATTGAAGGCGTCCCGACCAGCGTTGCAGCGTGTACTACAAAATTCGGTGTGATTACCGGACGCATTCAAACGCAAATTCTTGACATCCCTGAGGTGCGCGAATTAAACGAAGGATCCGGACTCTTTTGCGGACACGACTTTTCTTATGGAGATTTTAGTGAAGATCTCAACATTCAAGCCGCCAGTATCGCAAAAAAAATCGGAGAATACATTTACAAAACTTTAAATTACAAGGGAATATTCGGACTCGACTTGATAACTAACGTTGAAGAAGGTAAGGTTTATGTTGTTGAATGTAACCCGCGTTATACCGATGCATTTCCACTTTTGTCGGAAATTTACAATTCATCTTCTGCCATTCCAATGGATGTATTTCATATACTTGAGCATATGAATGTTCCATATGAAATTGATGTTGATGAAGTTACCGAGTCATACCGCAAAACAGCTCCCGCTTCACAAATTATTCTGGAAACAAAAAGGGAAAGTGCAACAAAAGTAACGGGGGATTTGCAGGCGGGTGTTTACAAAATAAATCAAACGTCAGTCGGCAAAGATCAGCGAATAACTGGTATTTCGTTTCTTCGTTCCGGCTATCGCTTTGAAGATTTAAAAGATGAAGATGAGTTTTTGGTAACAGAAGGTGTGCCTTTTAAAAATACTGTTTATCGTGAAGAAGCGAGGATTTTAAGGTTGATTTTCAAGCGATCGATATTGGCCCGACCTAAAAACTTAACGCCGATAGCTACGCAGGTGATTGAGGAGATTTACAAAATACTTTCTCTTGTAGAAACAGAATCTAAGGTTCTTATTAGTGACTTTTTGGGACTGGAACAAGCCGAGATCGACGATGTAAAAAGTTGGAAAAAGGCGGAAGAACTTGGTGTTGACCTGATAAATTACAGTGGAGTTGATACAGGGTTCGGGTATCCTAGACCGGCGAAATTGCGCTGGTTTGTCGACGTAACAACTGACGACCCGTTTGGACTGATCAGATCTAAAAAGCTTAAAAAGCATCTCAAGTATTGGAGAATGAAGATGCGTAAATACGGCCTTAGGTATGAGGTTATAAATGATATTACGAGTAAAGAATTTAATCTTTGGTTTGAAAAATATCAAAGCATCTTACAAACCAAAAATAAGGCGAACATAAGAATAAATCCGAAGTGGCTTTATTATAAATATAAAACCGGTAAAAGAGTCGGAGCGATCTTTTTATACAAAGATAGAAAGTTATTGGGTGGTAACATTTTTATCTACACTGATAGTGGTTTTACAGTTGGATATGGAGTTGTTGAAAAAATTGAAAGCCCCAACTGGAGTCTCGGTGCGTTGGTAGACTTTCTATCATTGCAAAAAGGAATGCAAATGGGTTATAAAAAAATCGGATTTGGTCAGGACAACAATTTGTATGGTTACCATCTTTCAACGGGACTTTTACGATATAAGCTCAATTTTGGTCTGACACCCGGTTATAAAGAAACGGGAAAGATTTATTCTACGAAATTTGTAAAGATGGATAAATTTGATGACGAACTAATATTTTTTGGTCTTAAAGACGGCAAATATGTTTTTTACAGATTGGTTACTAACGATCCTTCAACTGCAGGTAGAGACAAAGAACAAAGTCTTAATACAGATCTCGAAGTTGTGACAGTCGTAAGATAAGCGCCCAAAAATGCGTAACGCATAACAATACGAAACAGCTTTTTTACGATGAAGACGTAAAAAAAAGATAACGAGAGCGGGAGTTTTGGCAAGACTGAAATGAAATAAGAGTTTATTATGTCTTACTTCATTTCAACAGTTGCTCCAGCTGTCTTTAGTTTTTCTGCAGCATCTTTTACTTCTTCCGGTTTTCCGCCTTTTATGATTTCAGCCGGAAGCTGCTCTGTCATATCTTTTGCTTCCTTAAGACCCCAGTTTTGATTGACCTCACGAAGTGCTTTGATTACTGCGATTTTGTTATCACCCGATGCCGTCATCACCAAATTTTGTGCTCCACCTTCAGAAACTCCTTCGCTTGCGGTTGCGTCCGCGGCTGCCGGTGCTGCAGCTACTGCAGTAGATGCGACTGGCATTGCGGAAACTCCGAATTTCTCTTGGAGTGCATTTACTAATTCTGAAAGCTCCATTACGGATAGTTTTGAAATTTCCTCAACCAGTTGTTCGACGTTTTTTGAAAGCTTTTTGCTCTCACCCTTTTTTTCTTCTTTTTTTGTTGCGTCATCTGCCATATTGAATCACCTCATTTCTTAAGAGCGTAAGGGTAGAAGATTGGAAGAGTGTAAGTAAAGATCAAAACCAGATTAGGATTTTGATTAAATTTCTACTCTTTTACTTTTTTACTCTTATACTCTGTCATTACCCAAACCAATTTTTGCAAATTTCCCTGAAGTGTTGCCGTAAGACTGTAAAGTGGCGCACAGACGGCGCCAAGAACCTGTGCCTCTAAAGTTGATTTTCCAGGAAGGGTGGATAGTCTAACGAGAGATTCGCGATTGTAGAGTGCACCTTCAATCACACCAACTTTCATCGAAAGGATTTCAAATTCTTTTGCGAACTTTGCCAGTGTTTGGATCGGAGCAACCGGATCTTCTTCAGTGATAATAAGCGCTGTCGGCCCGGTCAAAACGTCATCTTCAGTCACTTCTTTTGGCGCCCCGGCTTTTTCTGAGGCCAGTTTAAAGAGTGTATTTTTGACAACGACCATATTTGCGTCAATCTCTCTCAGTCTCTTTTTTAGCTCTTGCTGCATTTTTACTGAAAGACCGTTGAAATCCAGTAGGACATAACTGCTTGCGGATTTGAGCTCCTCGGAAAGATTTTCAACAAAAAATGGTTTTTCAGATTTTCTCATATTGTTTCGCTATTGATAAATTATAAGAGTAAGACAAAAAAAATCACGTCCAAAGACGTGACGGAATAATATAGTGATTTATTCCCCCCGCACTATACTCACTTGCTCTCAAATGCTTCGCGTTTGCATCGCAAGAGCGTAAGCTCGGGGCTCCGTTCTGCTTTGCAGAACTTCGTCGGCACGGAATTATAAAACAGAGTAAAAGAGTGTAAGAGTGGAAGTAATTAAAACTTTTACTATCCAGCTCTCCTGCTCTCACGCTCTATTTAAACATGCTGTCTTCGGACAAAAGATATTATAACTAAATATGCTGATAAATCAAGAAGGCAAATTACAAACTAAGAGGTTTTCAGCCAAGTGGATATGTTTTTTTTCGTTTTCCATATTGAAAAGGAAGGTGGTTTCTAGGTAAGATTATATTGATGAAACGTGTACTTTATTCTCTATTAACACTTCTTTTCTTGTTAACTTTAGTTTGTCCGGGATTGGCTTCTGCTCAAATAGATATTGCCAAACCGTCGATTGGGACGGCAATTGCACCTGCACCAGATTATTACCAAACAAACACCTTTTTAGGCCAAAATCACAGCTACAGTGTTATTTTTCGCGGAAACGGCGAGGGGATTGTAAATTTGCGAGTAGCGCTTGGTAATTCTGGAACTGAAGCGATTAAAGAAGTTAATTTGAGGGTTCCGGCGGTTGCCCCCACCGACATTTATGTTTTTCAGATTTTGAAGGAAAAGCAGTGTATCAGGTACGCAACACCGGTTTACGATCCGACAATAAGAAGTTATCCGCCGACCACTTGCGAAGAATATCAAGATCCGGATTATTACAACGACTATTACTACTATAACGCCAAGTACAAAAAAGCTGATTACGATCTTGACAACGATACTTTGACGGTAACACTTCCGGTTTCGATTTCAGCGGGTAAATCGGGAGCATTTTTTGTTTACTTTCGTGCGATGGGATACGCCAAGAAGGATGTCTACGGAGCGTATGATTACACATTTGAATCATTAAAGACCGAAGATTCTGTGCGAAGCTTGAACATTGGCTTAAGCACAGACTCCGATCTTTATATGAAAAGTGCAAAAGGAACAGTTGATTACCGATTTAAAGATGTTGCACCTTCGATGATGGCTTTGGGTAAGGGTGGCGGGGGTGAAATGGGTGCTGCCAGTCCAGCTTTAGACAGTTATGTAACTTCCATCGGACAGGGTTCGATTTATAAAAGTGCTTCCAATCTATCACCACTTGAGTCATACAAAGTTGAAGGATCGTATGCCGATTCTCGCGCGAAACTTTACGGAAAAGAAATATTGATAGGTGTTTCCGTCTTTGTCGGTATTGTGATTTTATTTGTCGTTTTGCTGATGGTTGTTGTGAGACTGCTGCGAAAAGGTAACCCGCCCGTTAAAAAGGAAACACCAGATCTTCTGAATGAGAAAGCTATTGGTACGTCCGTGGAGAAAACGGCAAAAGGGAATGGGCAAATGTTTGCCGTTTCGGTTCTTTTGGGCTTTGTTGATTCGCTTTTAATCGCTTCCTATACGGTTTTAGTTGTCGCACTTGGAAGCTTTATGAGTAATTCTGTTAGTTACACATACCGCAGTCTCGTAATAATGGTTTTAGTGGTTGTTTCAATTTTGATCTATCTACTTCTTATTTTTGCGCCTGGAGTATTAATTGGCGTCAAACGCGGAGTGGGTTGGGGAATTGGAGTTATTGTTTCAACTGTTTTATGGTTAATCCTTTGGATTGCAGTCATCTTTTTCGTTATTTTTCTATTCGGCACCAGTGGTGGAGTTTTAGAAATGCTTCGAGGGAGTATTGGTGTGACTCCTGTAGCCTACTAAAGTTAGAGAGAGTCAACACATTTTCTTGTAAGATGATTTTCCTTTCTTTCTATGATATATTATAAGATGATGTTAAAGCGTGAGAGGGGGGAAGATTATTCACCTTTTCCTAAGGATATTACAGATAGAATTGTAAGAAAGTGGAGGAACTATCGAGAATTGTTTGGTATGGAAAGTGATATAGTTTATGATAAACACATCACGGACGTTGAAAAAAAACAACTTTTAGATGAAAGGAAAAAAATTGTTAGCAAATTATTGGAAGACTGGCACGAATCTAATTAGTTTAAAGGCAAGGTTAATTTGAGAGTATCAAATTCATCATAAAAGGAAGGTGGTAAATATGGAAGAGAAGGACAAGTTTGTACACTATACTTGTACGAGTAGTGCATTGGGGAGGCAGTTGGGTGATAAGGAAAATATTCCTGAGGAGCTGGTGAATAAATTGCATGTTGAGCAAACAGGCACTTCAATTTCTAACGACCCAGTTGTTGCGCTAATCCAGCGTGAACAGGCATTAAGAAGATCTAAGCAAGAATAAAATAATGGTTAGAATGTTAATTTAACTGAAGGGCTCATTGTCGATTTCAAATAGACTTTTGCTATTTGTGGCTTTCCTATTACCTCAATAACCGCCTGGATATTTTCGACAACATCTTTTTCCTCCATACTTAATTTCCCGACAGTCGTGTGGATAATCGGCTGGTCTTTTTCCATCTTTAACGTTTTTTGGTCTGCCGAAAACTTTTCTGCGTCCTTTTCGCTTTTGATAACCGTTCCGTTTTTGGGGTTTGGCATTAGTCCTTTGGGACCTAAAATTTTTGCGAAGACAACCAGTTTTGGCATCATTTCAGCAGTTGCCAACAAAACGTCGAAGTCGATCTTGCCTGCCTTGAGCTTTTCGAGAGTTTCTTCGCTTGCGACTTCAATCTTTTTACCTTTTCCAAAGTTGTGTGGAAGAGTTAGGTTTACATTCAAGCCTTGCTTTTTGACTGTCATATGAAGCTCGTAAGTTTCGTCGAATTTGGCGAATGAAAGGCTTTTAATTAGTTTTACTGCATCAGAAATGGGGTAATGTTTGTTGGCGTCAACTTTACTTTTCGCGCCGGTATAATTTTTACCTCTGACACGGACACCCTTTTCTTTTTCCGGCGTTTCTTTTTCAACTTCTGCCTCTTGATCAGTTTTTTCTTCAGGCTCTTCCGCTTGTTTCACTTCGCTTAAAACAGCGGCTTTTGGAGTTTTTTCCGCCCCCCTTTTTTCTTTTGGTAAATCCCCTCCAACAACCTTGATTTTTGCTCCACCGCGAAGACCCAGTCCTTCGACTTTCCTCTTGTCCTTCGAAGCTTCAGAGGAGGAGAATTTCTTTTCTTCTTCCGCCTTTCTTTTGGCTAACTTTTGTTTGTATTTATCTTCGGAGGAGAGCTTGTCTTCTGCGACTCCTTCGACAAATGCTGTTTTAGTTTTTCCCATATGCAAAGAGTTGAAGAGTGTAAGAGTAAAAGAGTGTAAGTTTTTTCCACTTTCACACTCATGCTCTCCTGCTCTTTTACTCTATTTTTACCCCCATTGATCTCGCTGTTCCTGCTACAATTTTCTTTGCTGCGTCGAGATCAAGCGAATTCAAATCATCCAACTTTTCTTTTGCAATGTCTTCGACTTGGGCTTTTGTAAGTGTGCCAACCATCTCACGCGGGGTTGTGCCGGAACCTTTTTCTAAGCCAAGTGCCTTTTTAATCATCTCCGAAACGGGAGCTTTTTTAATGACAAAATCTAAGGTTCTGTCCTCGTAAATTGTGATAAGAGCAGGAGCAACCTGGCCTTTCATGTCTTTTGTTCGGTCGTTATAGTTTTTTACAAAATCCATGATCGCAACACCGTGCTGTCCCAATGCCGTTCCGACCGGGGGAGCTGGTGTTGCCTCGCCTGCTTTTAGATTTAATTTGAGTACGACCTTTACTTTTTTAGCCATATATTAATAAAGTTCACAGAGTAGAAGAGCGGGAGAGTGGAAGAAAGTGATAGCCTTTTTTTCGATACTTATACTCTTACACTCTTTTGCTCTTACACTCTGTAAAGTATCTACCTCATATTTCTATGAGGTAAGAAGCATTCTAATATAAAAGTTCTAACAAGTAAATAATGTGTTATAAAAAGAATAGCTTCAAGCTGATCGGTTGTCATGTCCCATAATATATGATATTATTTTGACATGACTGCAGAGGATCCAAGTTCTTGTGGAGGTTTTTGTTCATTTAGAGTGGACGGCATTTGTGCTGTGCAATCGACTGCCGAAGCAAAACTTATCGAGCCTGTTTATACGCATGGCGTTTTCCGAAAATATCAGAAATCTTCTGAAGGTTTGATTGAAAAATTGAAAGCTATTTACGGAAATTGTTTAAACCAGGAGGGTGCACGCGATCCCTTGAATCGACTGATTCGACAACATAACGAAAGATATCCAGAGAGTAATCTTGAAGAGGTGGAATAACTAAATTTTCGTAATTTGCAACAGATCTAACTCAACTGGGGTTTCTCTTCCAAAGATTGAAACTAAAACTTTAACCTTTCCTTTTTCTTCGTCAATTTCCGAAATTGAACCCAAGAAATCAGTAAACGGCCCGTCGGTGATTTTCACCGCTTCGGAAATAGAAAACTTTGTTTTGAACCTCTTTGCCGGAGTCGAAACGAACTTTGTAATGTTTTCAACTTCAGTTATTGACAGGGGGGTTGGTGTATTTCCTGAACCAACAAACCCTGTCACCCCAGGAGTCGTTCTGACTGCAAGCCATGTCGGATCATCCAAAATCATTTTTACTAGCAGGTATCCGGGGAAAATTTTTTCTTTAACAGTTGATTTTTTGCCTTGTCTGATAACAATACGATCCTGTGTTGGAACTAAAAGCTCGAAAATTTTTCCTTCCAAGCTCATTGTTTCAACTCTTTGCCTTAACGTTTCTGCAACTCTTGCCTCGTGTCCGGAAGAAGTGTGCACAACATACCACTTCGCTTGCGGATCTGAAGTTTCCGAAATGACAATGTGTCCTGGAATTTTTTTACTTCCGGTTCCTCTTTCGTCTACTGATTGTTTTTGCTCATCCATATGCAATTAGAGTATAAGAGTAAAAGAGTTGAAGAGTAGAAGTAATTTCAACTTTCACTCTCACGCTCTCTTGCTCCATAAAACTATCTCGAGACCAGGTATTCTAATAGTTTTACGAACGCATAGTCAAGTCCTCCAAGGTAGATAGCAACTAATCCTGAAAAAACAAAAACGATAACCGTCAGTCTGATAACAGCGTCCCTTTTTGGCCAGGTGACTTGGTTGAGTTCGTATCTGACTTCTCCAAGATAGTTAATAATTTTAGTAATGGCACCCACAGGGGTAAATTTTAACAGAATTGAGCTTGTCTCACAATAGTGGCGTGTGTTTTTGCCTTTTTGGTCAGAGTCGGGGAATTTACCGATTTTTTGCCAAAAATGATATAATTGTCGGCAATATGGAAAGAAGAGGTAGCGCAAGAGCTCATGCGGTAAGATCTGAAGCTTTAAGGAGACGTTTTGAAGAAACGGAAACACGGACGCGAAAAATATTTGGTATTACTGTTTCAGAAAAAGTAGTCAAAAAGGAAAAAGTCGAATACTTGGATTTGGAGGATGAAGGATTAAAGGCAAAAACAAAAAGGAATGTTAAAGAGACGCCTTCGGTTCCTTCAAAATTAAGAAAACATGCTGAATCTCTGATCTCTCAAGTGTATGCAGATGCTAAAGACAATTGGAACTCGTTTTCTGTGGCTGAAACGCAAACAAATGCCAGCTACAGTCTCGAGACGGATGAGTCGCAAAACCAGATTGGAATAACCCTTCGTGACCGTGGTGTAGAACCTACAACAATACTAAGACTATGCAACAGTGTTTTTACATCTCCCGAAGGGATAAACAATAAAGATTTTCAGGATTTTTTGATGATGTGGGTTAAAACACGTATGGGGATAAAGGAACAGCAAGAAGAATCTCCAGAAGATAAGAATTTTTAAATTACTACATTTATATTCAGATCTGCAAGCACTTGTGATGTGCATTCCAATGTCTTAATATCCTGTTAATTTATGTCCTACCCCAATTTTCATTTTGAAAACTCCGTTTGGAAAAGGGGTTATGGTCTTGTCGCGGGTTTGGATGAAGTCGGCCGAGGCGCTTTTGCTGGACCGGTTGTTTCCGGTTGTGTTGTCTTTGAGAGAAATTTTTCTAAAAATAAAAATAGTATTTTTGCCACGCAAAAATTAAATGGAATTAAAATTGACGATTCGAAAAAACTTTCTGCGAAACAGCGGGAAGAAGCATCAAATTGGATTAAAGAGAATGCTCTGACTTGGGGAATAGGTGAGGCAAGCGCGCGCGAAATTGACAAGTTGGGGATAGTGAAGGCAACAAACCGCGCCATGAGAAGGGCAATTGGAAACGCAAACCAAAGATTGCACGACCCAATCCAGTTTTTATTAATCGACGCTTTTTATCTTCCATACGCTAAGGGTATTCCTAGGCCGGTCAAAAGGAAGAGAAGACATAAGGTGAATGAAAAATGGCGTAGCAATTTGAGTTCAGGTTTACAAAAAGCAATTGTAAAAGGTGACGAAAAAAGCTATTCAATTGCGGCAGCTTCAATTGTCGCGAAAGTTTATCGGGATGATTTAATGGTGAAGTTGGGTCGTAAAAATAAGTATAGAAAATATGCGTGGGGTAAAAATGTAGGTTATGGAACACGATCACATAGAGATGCCATTAAAAAATTAGGTATAAACGTTTATCACAGACGATCCTTCTGTAAGATTATAGGTTGATTTTTGCTGAAAATTAGTTAATATACATAACATGGAAAGAAACGGAGATAAGTCATATTTAGAACAAGTTGACATCGTGATGAACTCACGCTATCCGCTTGTTGGGAATAATTTGGAGTTGACTAATTTGTTGTCCAGCGACGTTGATCAGGGGTTCTCGTTTGAATCAAATAACCCGAGAATTCTTAAATTTGGTGTTGAGATGATTTTATCAAGGGCTTTTGATAGTCAAAGAAAGCATGTTTTAAATCCTACACATAATTCGGGAACGGCGGTTGATTTACTGGCGGTAGAATTAAAAGCGAACCCGAAAAATGTAGCAGTTGGTTATTTACAACCCCTTGATGATCAAGAAGAGGCTAAAGAATACGTTATACAAACAAAAGAACCATTAAAAAGATCAGTCGATATGCCGAATCCTTACTTATGGACAGTTCAGACAGAAATTTCAGGTTTAGATAGAAGAAGTGAAGACGTATATCATAAAGCGGTGTTAAAGAAACTCAGGTCTGCTACACGTGATTTTGGAATTGGGTTTGGTGTATTATCAGGAATTTATTTAGGTATGACAACGCAAGAAGTACTCAAATTTTTTCAAGACGAGAATTTCAAGACATATCTGCAACGCATGGGATTAAAGTCTCCGAGTATGGCAAGAAGAGGTGACAGAGGGACTGATGACCCGTCGAAAATGGGCGATTATGATGCCATCGATATGATAAAAAGGACTATGCAGGAAAACCCCATTGATGGTTATGACCCATCATTAAACATTGCAAGGAAAAAAGGTTGGGTGCCAAATGATCGGCGAAGAGTGCATTATGGAAAGGAACAAATTGTTCAAGAGGTCGTCCCACATGTCCACCCTCTTACAGCGGACAAAGTGGCGATCAGTGAATCTGAGAGTATGTTTAATCCATACGAACTCGGCCTGGTTAGACGCCATATAGCTATGAAATACTCATCAATACTAACTAGCGAAATTGACCGTGCACATCTGGTTCCCGTTAGACCGATTCCGAGGTGGTAACGAGTTACTTATCCGTTTCTCTTTTTTTCCAGGGTAATCTTGTGTTGTTTGGCGTATTTTTGTTCTTTCCTTTTTTCGGAAGGGGGTATAAAACGCGCGCGGTCGCGGGCTTCCTGCAAAACTCCAGAAAACGTTACGAGTCTTCTAAAGCGCGCAATGAGCTTATCTTCAGATTCTCCTTTTTGTTTGGTTACAATTACCATAAAAATCGCCCCCTCTCAAACTCCGTCACTCCGTAGATTTTCGGCTTATGGCAGTTTTCTAAAATTGGTAAATGGAGTGACGCAATAAGAATTTGCACATTATACCACTAACCATATTGTATCAAAGATGTAAAGTTGCTGTTTGGATACTATTAAACTTAGATGAAGTTTACAAAGAGTCCGATTTAATTATCAGGTTTGTATTTCATTGGTTAATAACTATGTATCTTTTTGTATCAGCGTGGAGTACTAGTTAACACTTGTTTTTTAGTTATAAATTGTATTAAAATACTACGTTTGCATAAAAAGGATTCAAATAGCATGAATAAATTTGCCAACATTATTCTCCTTAATCGC
>Ga0075624_111_pt1 | contig 22160 bp, 22 predicted proteins | sample RifGroA1_FD_68378 | JGI IMG/M metagenome (GOLD analysis project Ga0075624, IMG submission 68378) | Microgenomates (Woesebacteria) bacterium GW2011_GWA1_39_21 | reverse complement strand
TACACATGCTTAACGGTACTGCTATTGCAACCTCAAGAACCCCGATTGCGATTTTGGAAAACTATCAAAATGAAGACGGATCGGTTACAGTTCCGGAAGTGTTGAGAAAGTGGATGGGGAAAGATAAGATCGTGGCTACAAAACGGAATTGAGCGCTTTTTTTTGATTTTCAAGCTGTTCCAGTTTGTCTCGAAGAACATACGATTTTTGGTTTGACTTCGCAAGTTCGGAAGCAATGTCGTCTACAGCAATATCCAAAATTTCTCGTTTGAGATTCTTCCCTGGATATACATAGATACTAAACTTACCGTCTTCACCTATCTTGCTTCCAACAACAATTCCTTCATCTATCGATACCATCAAATTAGAATGTTCATCAGGTTTAAGATCTGCGATTAACCTATCCTTTTCTGGATCGAATTTTCTAAAGACCTTATTCAGCTTCCGAAACCCTGCCTCAAGCTCTTTTTGTGTTTTGAAATATCTATCGATAGGAGGTGAGTTCAAACCGCTTAAGTGGACAACAGTTGTTTTCATGAACGGGTCTTTGGACCATTCGACAACGTCGGGAATGTTCCAATTATCAAGGAGTGCCGTCTCTAAAAAATGTCTGGAAAGCATTTGGGGTTGGAGCATCTGAGAAGCATATTTTAAACGAAGAGATTCAGCCTTTTGAGAAATATCATTTTTATCTGGACCAACTATATCCTTGTCTGTCAAAATGATCACATGTCATCTGAAGCCATCTTATATTTGTTTTAATTAATGTCAAGTATTATTATATAGACGATCAAAAAGGAAAGGATGTGATTAAAAATGACTACGGAAATACACGGAAAAACGGTTAGGGCTATGGAAGTGGAAACGCCGCGTGAAGTAATTGTGAAACCAAAGAGTGGTAAATATTTTCGTGCGGAGCTAACTAAACATAAATTGGATCCTCAAAGAGAAGGTTATCAATTTAATGCTTTGGGAAGAGATCCTCGAACGGGTCGAACAATCAGTTTAGCACCTAGGACGTGGGTAGAATTAGCAAGACCAATTGAGTAGTGATTAAAAAAATTACAGTCTTTTAATTCATTTCGACTTGAAAGTGAAAGTTCAATTTTGATATAATACGGCCATTATGAGTTTAGTAAAGGAATCCTGGATACCAGGGAGAGTTACATTAGAAGAGAGGATAAAAGGTTTTGTAGGAAAAGCCAGACAAGCGCTTTCGTTTGAAGATCCCGATCGTGATTTAAGACGTGAACTTCGGGCGGTTGATGAAGCTGTTAGAGTTCGTTTTCAAGAAGGTCAAAAGGGCGGAACTGTTAAGACGGATAACTTTGAAGCTCGATATGACAAGAGCGGAGCGGTGACCAGGTTGAGCGGAAGGCAATTTTGAAATTGAGATTTTATTCTTCAATTTTATATCCCAAATCTGATACAATTTTGACAACTTCTTCAACAACTTCCCCACTAATTTCAAGTGTTTCTTTTGCATAAGAGCATTTGCAATTGATCCCTTTATCATCCAATTCCGATTCAATCAACATTGCACAGCTTGGACAGTCCATTCCTTTTATTTTGTATGTTTTGTACTTTTGTATATTCATTTTGCTGCCCCGTAAATTTATTGTACGGGGACATTTGAGCTTTGAGTTCGGATCAGTTGATTACATCAAATGAACCTGTGTACATTCCCATACTGCAGGAGTAGGCTAACCTTCCAGGCTTGTTAGGTGTGAACTCGACTATTTCTTCCCCTGAAGATGGAAGGATCTTACTGATATTAAAGGACGGGATCACAAAAGATCTGGAACAACTGAAAACATTATTTGTTATCAGTTTAAGTCTGACAGGTACACCTGCCTTAAGCGTGGTTGTATCAGAGCGATATCCGTTATTATCAACGTAAATAGTAGCTTCTTGATAGCCCGCAGCAATATTTGCACTTCTTACGATTTGGGTATTTGTGCCTCCAGAAATTACAGACCAGAAGTTTTGTAGAGTGTGGGACGATCCCCAAAGCCCTGCCGCACCGTTTAAGGCGATGACCGCAAAGACGGTTATTACCAAAGCTGAAATGTAGTTAAAGGCACGGTATTTGATAAGTTTTGTGATTGACAGGCCTAAGGCAAAAAAGACAGGTGAGGTTCCGAGTATAAAGGCAAACATAATCAAAGCTGACTGAATCGAACTTGCTGTCCCCAGTGCAACAATCATCATGGCTTGTGTAATACCGCATGGCATCAGAATTGTTAATGCACCCAAAATAATGGGGGCAAACAACGTCTTTCCCTTTGTTTGGTTTTTAATGAATTTATAGACAAATCTTGGCGGTTGTATGACGAAATATCGAAAAAATGGGTGGAGGTTCAAAATTCTCCCTGCTGTGGCTAGCAGAAAAAGACCTATCACTATTTGAAAAATTGCGGAGACTTTAGGAGTTAAAACCAGCTGTGAGCCGATTAAACCTAAAATAAATCCTAAAAGGGTGTATGAAAGTATTTTAGAAACCAGAAAGACAGAAACTGCGACTCTATTGTCTTTTTTGTTTTCGATGTTTGCGACAGCGGAAGTTAAAAGCCCTCCTTGGACCGCGATGCAGGAGAATCCTCCAGAAGTTAAACCAGTCAAGAAAGCAAGCCAAATAGTATTCATTTGACAAATTTAAAGATTAATAATATCATAATATATCCCCCTGGGGGGGATTAAGTCAAGGGGTGAAATGAAATTCTCCGAGGATTTAACCCTCGGTTTTACCCCTAAGGGAGAATTACATACGGGTTCAATTCATCCCCGGTAAAATCGGGGCTTTCTTGAATCCTTTAATAAATGTCAAAAGGAATACCCAGAAAAAGCTCGGTTCAAGACGGAGCAATGCATCGCTACAAGATCGCCAAAGGCCATCTGGAAAAAGTGATTAAGATGATGGAGGATAATGTTTACTGTCTGGATATCGTTCATCAGTCAATCGCTGTTCAGGCCGCTTTGAAAAGTGCTGACAGAGTTGTTTTGGAAAATCATTTGCAAACTTGTGTTGCCGATTCAATCAGAAGCGGTAATGACAGGCAAGCTATTAAAGAAATAATGAAGGTATTAGAAAAAACATGATTTTAAGTAAAATAATTGTCACTTCTTTCGGATTAATTTTAATCGGTTTTATTTATTGGTTCTTTTTCGGAAAAAAATCTTCCACAGCCGAGGTTTTGGATGGACAGGGAGAAATAAAAGTAACTGTGGAAGGCGGGTACAAACCGGAGGTTATTAAATTAAAAAAGGGTATTAAAACAACACTAATTTTAAAAAGAACCGACACCAATCCGTGTCTGGAAGATTTTATAATCCCCGATCTGAAAATTAAGAGATACTTGCCAATGAATAAAGAAATAAAGGTTTCTATTAAGGTAGATCGGGTGGGAATTTGGGATTTTCACTGCGGCATGAATATGTATCATGGAAAACTCATCGTTGAATAACTCAAAAATAACATTTCCTATTATCGGAATGCACTGCGCATCCTGCGCAAAACTCCTGACCAAAAGACTTTCCAAAGTGCCCGGTGTCATAAATGCTATGGTTAATTACGGCAGTGAGCAAGCGGTTGTTGAAGGCGATGGGGTTGATGTAAGTGCATTGAAGCAAGTGGTAAAAGAGGCTGGTTATCAGGCGCTGATTTCAGATAATAAAACTAGCTCCACTGAGGCTCTCGAAATCCAGAGAGAAGAAGCAAAGAACAAAGAACTTAAAGATTTGAAAGTTAAGGTTATAGTATCAGCCGTGCTTTCGATATTTCTTTTACTCGGTAGTTTTCCTCAGTGGTTTGGTGATTTGGGAATTCTTAACAATGAGCATTTGTTGCTTCTTTTGGCTACTCCTGTGCAATTTTGGGCTGGATTAGGGTTTTATCGTGCAATGTGGTCGGGATTGAAAAACCGAACCGCAAGCATGGATACATTGATTGCTGTTGGAACCTCGGCTGCATACGGATATTCTGCTTTAATTACTTTCTTTGGGGAATATATAACGAAATTTGGGGCAACGTCTGCAATGTATTATGACACAGGATCGGTTATTATAACGCTCATACTTTTGGGGAGGTTTCTGGAAACAAAGGCAAAAGCGAAAACTTCAGACGCGATTAAAAAATTGGCCGGCTTACAAGCCAGGACCGCGCGGTTAGTAAAGAACGGAAAAGAAGAAGACATTCCCCTTGAAGAGGTGATGGTTGGTGATGTACTGCGTGTGAGACCGGGTGAAAAGATTCCTGTTGACGGGGTTGTAACTGAAGGAGCTACGAGTATTGATGAGGCGATGGTGACCGGAGAAGCAATTCCTGTTGAAAAAAAATCGGGGGATTCTGTTATCGGGTCAACGATTAACAAGAATGGATCAATTCTCATCAAAGCTCAAAAGATTGGAAGCGACACGATGCTTGCCCGCATCATTCAAATGGTTTCTGAAGCACAAAGTACACAACCGGCTATTCAAAGGTTGGCAGATACAGTTTCTTCATATTTTGTACCCATCGTTCTTATGGTTTCAGTATTCACATTTGTTTTGTGGTATTTGATTAGTGGTTTCGGACCGGCGTTTTCAAATTTGATTGCAGTTTTGGTTATTGCTTGTCCTTGTGCCTTGGGGTTGGCAACACCGACGGCAGTTATGGTTGGTATCGGTAAAGCGGCGGAGCAAGGAATTCTTATAAAAGATGCTTCGGTTTTGGAAACAGCGTTTAAAACAAAGTATGTGATGTTTGATAAAACAGGAACGCTGACTCATGGCAAGCCGGAAGTCACTGATATTATCGCCATTGGGCAATTAACAGAGAAAGGTGTCTTGGGATTTGCCGCATCGGTAGAACAAGTATCGGAGCATCCGTTAGCGGAAGCGATTGTTGGGAAAGCAAAAGAGGAAAAACTGCCGTTGCAGAAAGTTACCGATTTTAAAGCGATTCCCGGAAAAGGAGTGGAGGGGAAAGTAGCAGGAGAAATGGTTATATTGGGGAACAGGATGTTATTTGAACACGGAATTTTGAAAGATTTGGAAGAGCGGATTGTGGAGTTGGAAAACCAAGGTAAAACAGTAATGATTTTAGGTGAAAGTGACGGTCAAACTGCAAGAGTAAACGGACTTATTGCAGTTTCAGACACAGTCAAAAATAGTGCGGCTGATACCATTACACTTTTAAAAAGGCAAAAAATAGAATCAGTAATGATCACAGGTGACAACGCACGAACTGCCAATGCTGTTGCCAATAAATTAGGGATAGATACTGTGTATGCACAAATATTACCTTCCGAAAAAGCCGAGAAAGTTAATGATCTAAAGAAGAAGGGAGTTACGGCTTTTGTTGGAGATGGAATAAATGATGCGCCGGCTTTGGCTTCTGCAGATGTTGGTATTGCGATGGGCAGTGGAACAGATGTTGCACGGGAATCGGCTCACATGACTCTTCTGAATACGGATTTGAAGACTGTCTACAAAGCGATATCTTTAAGCAAAAGTACAATCCGAATTATCAGACAGAATTTGATTTGGGCATTTGGATACAACGTTATTTTAATTCCCGTGGCGATGGGAGTACTCTATCCGTTTTTTGGAAAACTACTAAGCCCGGAAATTGCTGCGTTTGCCATGGCAGCAAGCTCTTTTTCCGTGGTGACAAATTCTTTGAGGTTGAAAAAAATTAAGGTATAATACGTCTAAATTCAAGAAACGAAGAAATTATGAATATAGACAGGATAAGCAAACCGGGATTTGCGGTGTCGTCTGAAACGGGGTCGGAAGATCGTGTTCCCGATCACAGATACCATGCTCGAAAGACTTTGGTTCACATCGAACCGTCAGAGATAGCTACTCATGGAAAAAAGATGGAAGGCAGCGTCGTTGGGCTTCCACCTGTGCCAATTGAACCTTCAGAAATAGGACAAAGATAAATCTGACTCATTTCTGATTTTTTCTTGCTTCGCGGTATTTTCGCTTTTGCGTTTTATAAAATTTATCGTTATGTTTGCCCCTAAACTTATCTGCGGGGTACTTTTTCTCATTTTTTTCTAATTTGTCGCCGACTACCGACGCTAAGTCTAAATTTGCGGAGTTACAAAAACTTACCAGATACCAAAAAACGTCGGCAACTTCTTCACCAACCTCTTCCCAATTTTTTGGCTCGATTCCCTTGATGTTTTTGTCAGATTCATCCCATTGGAATTTTTCCAAAAGCTCTGCTGCTTCAATAACAACTGATTTTGCCAAATCTGGTGTTTTTGGTGTCCACCCGCGAGCCTTGTTGAAGTCAATTATCCTTTTTGATAACTGCTCAAGTGTTTTCTTTTTCATTGTTACTAGATAGTAATATTATATAGTGATTTTTGATAGTAATTACTTTAATGTTTCCATACAATACGCAATTGTCTTGAGTTTTAGAAGCTGATAAATTGAGAAGTTGCACAAAGGGTAATATAATACTTCCCGTATGACGGAATTTTTAGCTAGGGATTTGAAAAGAGGCGATATTGTGAATGTTAAATCAAGAAGTCATGGTGTAATAAGTGAGTTTGTAATGAAGGTCAAGTATAACATTGGTTTGGCACAAGAAGGAAACCGACAGGTTCAGGGGTGGGATGTACATGGAAATTATATTTCAATAGGCGGTGGAACAAATGTGGATCCTATATCTACAGAAGATTTACAGGAAATTAAATTTCGGAGAAGAATGAGTTCAAGGGAAAAGAAAAATAAGTTGAAAAAAGCAGCGAAAGAAGGCTGAATAATTTGGCTTCTTAAGATATAAATCTTCTTTACTATAAACTCAAGTGCGTATAAGTTTTTCCAGCCAAAGCATGTTTTCGTTTTTTCTTTTCCACCATAGGTCCTCCCATATATAATGAACCGCTAACTGTTTATATTTACCGTATTTTTCAAAATGTTTTAGTAGTTTTTCAACAGGGACCGGATTCTCAGGGTCCTGATCAAAGAAAACTTTTGAATAGATTTTTTGCTCCCAAGGAGAGATGTGGTTGAAAAAATCCCAATGATGAAACACATCAAACAGAAGATACCAGACGGTTGCCGGACCAACTCCGTATAATTTTAAAAGTTCATCCATTTGTGTTTGTCTGTCTTTTTTTCTTAAGTTCATTTCTTTAAGTACTCCATCTGCAAAATAATTATCAACTTTCTTAATTGATTTGGCTCTGTAACCTACTTTCAATTCTCTTAATTCCTGCTCCGCTACATTTATCAAGCCACCCTCCTGCCAAAAACACCACAGCCTTTTTCCGTCGTACTCAAGAGGCGTTCCATAATTTTCAAGAAGTGCCTTAAACATTTGCACCGACCGTTTAACCGTTGCGTTTTGGAGAACAATCCCGATTATTAAGTATTCGTATAGAGAGCTGGGGTGTCCTGGTCTCATTCCGTATAACTTTTTGATAATTGATTTCAGAACCTTATCCTCCTTAAATTGTTTGTAAAAATCGGATAAATCTAAGTCCAAGTTGTATCTGTACTTTATTTCGCGAGTTAAAGAGTCAATAATTTGGCTGTTTAATTGTTCTTGGGAGTAAATTTCTACAATTAGCCTTGGTTTATTTACTGTTCCAGTACTAATAAATTTAAGTCCGAGAAGTTTACCTTGCCACAACCAAGTTTGCCACCTTATTCCCTTTTCCCAGAAATTATCACCACTGGTAAAGTGGTCGGGTTTATGAAAAGTTGCATCAAAATTGAAAGGAGAGGTGGGTATTAATTTAATCGTATTTACTTTATGTAATTTCATCGGTAGCGTTAATTCAAGTATTTTCCTTTTCATTTTTATTGAAAAAATATTTTTTACCCTTCAGTTTTTCAGGTAATAGTGATTCCTTGGTGTATTTATCATATCCTTCACCGTATCCTAAGTCCTTCATCAGTTTTGTCGGGGCATTTAAAATATTCATCGGGATTGGCAAATTACCAAAGGTTTGGACATCTTTAAGTGCTGACATGTAAGCATCATATGCTGAGCGGTCCTTTTTGGCGGCTGCAAGGTAAACAACCCCTGCGGCTAAATTTTCCTGACATTCGGGATATCCGATTGTCTCGCAGGCTCGGAAGACCTCGTTGGCAATGACAAGCGCAGTAGGGGCAGCCATACCGATATCTTCTGAAGCGAATACGACCATTCTCCTTGCAATATAAAGTGGGTCTTGTCCTACCGCAACCATTCGGGCTAAATAATAGAGGGCGGCGTCGACATTCGAAGCACGCATTGATTTAATAAAAGCCGAAATGACATTGTAAAACTCGTCGCCGTGTTTATCGAACGTCAATTGTCTTTGTTGAAGCGCAGACTCAATATCAGAAAGTATAAGAGTGGAGAAGCGGGAAAGTGGAAGTTTTTGATGTTTGGAATATTCTTCGGTGTTTGTATTATGTAGATTGGCAGCAATTTCCAGGACATTTAGCAGAACTCTAGCATCTCCGTTTGCAGATTCAATTAAAAAATCTTTGGCCTTGTTTTGGATTTTAACACCCAATTCGTTCAAACCCCTCTGGATAATTCTCTCCAAGTTTTTTGGAGTTAACCTGTTCAAAACAACGACGCGAGATCTGGAAAGAAGTGGCCCAATGACTTCGAATGACGGATTTTCTGTTGTTGCGCCGATTAATATAATGTCGCCTCGTTCAACATAGGGTAGAAGTTTATCCTGTTGTGCTTTATTGAAACGGTGGATTTCGTCGATAAAAATTACGGGTGCCAAGTTTTTTTCAAACCGTTTTGGAGTTTTGTTAAAAGTCAGTTGACTATTCACACTGCTAACATTTTTATCAGTTAACTCTTTGGTAACTTTTTCAATATCCTTTATTGATGTGTTGACGGCAGAAAACTCGTAATAATTTCTTTTAAGTTCAGTAGAGATAATTCGTGCGAGTGTTGTTTTCCCAATTCCGGGTGGTCCCCAAAAAATAAGCGACGGAAAGAAGCCAGTTTTTTTAGAATTTTTCAAAAGAACGTTGATGATGCCGTTGACGCCGCTGATATTTTCCTGCCCGACGAAACTTTTCAGATTTTTCGGCCTGATTTTTTCCGGAAGTGGGGTATTGTCCATTAGTTGAATAATATACCAAATAAACACCGAAAGGATAGAGGGATAAATTCCCTTCCCGCAGTGCTACGCAAAGCGTTGGCAGGCGGGCAAAGAAAAACCGAAGTAAAGACATAAACTTTGTAAAGTGTTGGTCACGCCGATTTTACGTCGTGCTACAATTAGATATGAATTTAAAGAATTTGCTTTCCGGTGTTGTCGCTTTAGAAGAAGCTAGCTCTCCTGTTAACGGAAAAATTTCTGTAATGAAAAGTATTGGGTATGGCACCTATTTTCAGGTGGGTAACTTGACTCAATCTGGGGGTGTAATGTATGACATTTGGAAAACGACCCTCAAAAAGATTAAACAGATGACAAATGACCCCCAAAGCGTTTTGATTCTTGGTTTGGGTGGAGGAAGTTGTGCAGTGATCTCGCGGAAACAGTGGCCATACGCAATTATTACAGGTGTTGACTTTGATAAGACGATTGTTGATCTGGGGAATAAATATTTAAATCTTGGAAAAACAGACGCAGAGATTGTTGTTGATGATGCTAATGAATTTATTGAAAAATCCGCTAACGACAGAAAGGAATACAATCTGATATTGGTAGATTTGTATGTTGGTCAGGAATTTCCAGTGGCTTTTGAGACAGATAAATTTATCGAAAACGTTGGCAAATCTCTCCCGACTGGAGGCGTCGCCGTATTTAACAGATTGTATTCAGGTGAAAAGAGGCCGGCGTCGATGGCTTTTGGCAAGAAGCTTGAAGGGTATTTTACAAAAGTTGAATATTTCTTCCCTGAAGCTAACGTAATGCTTATTTGTACAAAGTAGTCCTTTGAGAATTCTTCGTGGGGGCGTTAAACTGCTAATTTGAATAATAGTATCCACTGTCCAAGGGGAAGTGGAAATTATTTGGTACCAAACCCCTACTGTTGTTTGGACTACTGGGGATGGACTGGTAAATCTTTTTCCAAGTTGGATAATTGTTAAAGATGTAGCTTCTAAAGTTGTAATCAGCTGTAGTTAAACTGTAAACGATAACAAAAAAAATAATAGCAACTCCGATTAATGTTGTGATTAGTTTGATGATTAGCGAATTTCCAACAACAAGATCGAGTCCGATGAGTATAAAAACAATCGGCCAGAAATTAATCAGGTAACTCCAAATTGACCAAGAAATAACTCCGAAATTGTTTAAAAGAAGGATTAGTCCAGCGCAGATGAAAGTTATCCCACCGAGGATGTCGGGAAATTTATTCCGGCGCTCTGGCCTAGTTTTAGAAATAAAATCTCCTTCAGAGTTTTCTGATCTTTTTTCTGTGTTCGTAGGCTTTTTTCACTCACGTTTTTTAAGTATCAAAATTCCGAGGATGATGATGACGGTTGCGGGAAAATATCTCCAGAGGAAATTAAAATTAAAGATGTGAAGGTTTCCCAGTAGAAGAAGTATCCCGAATATCAAAATCACAATTCCGAGTAGTTGTCGCGAGTTTGCGTTTGTGGTGTTGATCTTTAGATTCTTGCCAAACTCACGTGCGCGGTCTTTAATTTCTTTAACGTTTTTGTCAATATTTTCTTTTGTAAGTTCGGAGTCCGATTTATCGGATGGAATAATCAACCAGAGAATTAAATAAAGCAAGATTCCTCCACCGCCAAAAATAGCAATGACGACAAAAATCAGTCTGATGATGGTTGCGTCGATTTGAAAAAACTTTCCCAAACCAGAACATACGCCTGCAATAAATCTGTCATCGCTTAGGCGGTAAAGTTTGCTCACGGGCGAGTTTACTTTCGTGTTAGATTTAGTTGCCATCCCGACCATTTTATTTTATCTTTAGTTTGAAATCAATAGTTTATGCTTAGCTGAGGTGGGTACCAGATAGACATTATGATAGGGGGAAGATTCTACTTTCCTATTTGAACACGATAGTAGTTCGCTCCTAAATTTTCTTCACGAACGTTTCCTTCACCTCTTACATTATGAACATTTCCAATGTACTTGGAATCTTCCGACAGATCGCCGACAACTACGCCGTAAATAGTTTCACCAGATCCGTCTCGTGCTGCAAGTGTAAGAGTATCTCCAACTTGCCTGTCAAGTATGGAAAAAATTGTTAAAATTCGTTCACCCATATTCTTCTTTGTAAATTTTGACAAGATATTTTTATGATATAGTCTATAACTATAGGTAGTATATCAAATTTCCAATTTGAAATCAACAAAACAACATAAGTACGTAATATAGGATATGTTACATGATTTACTATAATCTATTTGCTGTTGATTAAAGACAAATTGAATCTGTTACAGATCGGTTTTGGGTAGAAGGGTTCATGAGGTAACTTTTCGCTTTTTATATAACCGTACGAGACGGTAAAAAGAATGGTTGTTTCCAGAAAAATTAGTGGTAATGGGAATTGATCGATCGAATTTTGTTAGCAATTTTGGGCTTCATCTGCTAAACTGAATGTAGTAAAATCATTCTTTAAATGTGCTTCAAGTTGTTCTGACCTTAGCTTAGAATTAAAAAATAATACCCGAGTTAGCCAGAAAAACGTGAGGTAGAATAATAAGTTATGTTTAATATCTTTTCAAAACTTTTAGACGTTAATCAGAGGGAAGTTGACCGGCTGTCGAAAACCGTAGAAAAAATCAACGAACATGAGGTTAAGCTAAAAACGCTTAAAGAAAGTGATTTTTCCAAAAAAACGGAAGATTTCAAAAAAAAGATCGAGGCAGGAAGTGTTCTTGAAGAAATATTGCCGGAGAGTTTTGCCATGGCTCGCGAGGCAGGTGTGCGAACTTTAGGGAAAAGGCTTTTTGATGTTCAGCTAATGGCGGCGATTGCCCTATTTGAAGGTAAGATCGCAGAGCAAAAAACAGGAGAGGGGAAAACTCTTTCTGCCGTTCCAGCATTGTATCTTCGCGCACTATCCGGGAAAGGCGCCCATCTTGTCACTGTGAATGATTATCTTGCCCGGCGTGATGCAGGTTGGAATGCACCGATTTTCAGGCTTTTGGGACTTAGTGTCGGAGCAATTGCCCAGGAGATGAAGTCATATGTCTACGATCCGGAGTTTTCGGATTCAAGCCATGGTGACGAGAGGCTGGCGCACCTTAAGCCTTCTTCGAGAAAAGAAAGTTATGCGTGTGATATCACTTATGGAACGAATAACGAGTTTGGATTTGATTATTTGCGTGACAACATGGTGCAAAGTCTAAATGAAATGTCGCAGCGCGGACACTATTTTGCAATTGTTGATGAGGTTGATTCGATACTAATTGATGAAGCAAGAACTCCACTTATCATCTCAGCGCCGGACACTGAACCGACAAAAAAATATTACGAATTTGCACGTTTGGTAGAGCAACTTAATCCCGATACAGATTATACAATTGACGAAAAAATGAAGAGCGCAACGTTAACAGAACATGGGATTTCCAGAGTGGAAAAAACTATGGGAGTTGATAATTTGTACGAGAAAGATTTTGATTCTATCCACCACATTGAAAATGCGCTTCGGGCAAGGACACTTTATCTGAAAGATCGTGAGTATGTTGTTAAAGACGATGCCGTAACAATTGTTGACGAATTCACTGGAAGACTAATGTTTGGACGTCGTTGGAGTGATGGTTTGCACCAGGCAGTTGAAGCTAAGGAAGGTGTAACCATTCAACAGGAAAGCAAAACTCTGGCAACAATTTCTTTCCAGAACTATTTCCGCATGTATGAACATCTTTCTGGAATGACGGGAACGGCAGCAACAGAGGCTGAAGAGTTTAGAAAAATTTATAAGACTGATGTTGTTGTGATTCCAACCAATAAGAAAATGATCAGAATTGATGCCTCGGATGTGATATACAAGACACTCCGTGGAAAGTATGGCGCAATTGTCTCCGAGATTGAACAAAGACATAAAAAAGGCCAGCCTGTTCTTGTTGGTACAACTTCGATTGAAAAAAATGAGATCATCGACGAATACTTGAAACGTAAAAAGATTCCCCACAATGTTCTTAATGCAAAAAATCACGAAAGGGAAGCGTCGATTATTGCGGATGCGGGCAAGCCGGGTGCCGTAACGGTTGCAACCAATATGGCAGGACGAGGGGTTGATATTGTTTTAGGAGGAGCACAACCTGATAAACCGGCGGATATTACCAACGAGAAATGGTCAAAAGCAAAAGAGATAAAAAGATGGCAGGAGCTTCATGATGAAGTAATTAAAGCGGGTGGGCTTCATGTTGTCGGGACAGAGAGGCATGAAAGCAGAAGAATTGACAACCAGCTTAGAGGCCGCTCGGGGCGTCAGGGGGATCCTGGATCTTCCAGGTTTTATCTTTCTCTTGAGGACGACCTGATGCGGATTTTTGGAGGTGACCAAATAATTTCTCTGATGGACAGGTTTAAGTTACCGGAAGACCAGCCGATTGAAAACTCGTTTATTTCCAAAGCGATTGAGGGAGCACAGAGTAAAGTTGAGGGTTTTCATTTTGATGCCAGAAAACATTTGGTTGAGTATGATGACGTTAAAAACCAGCAAAGAGAGATAGTCTACAAACTTCGTAGGGAGGTGTTGGAAAGTAAAAATTTGGAGGAAAAAGTTAAAGACAAACTGGAAAAAGAGCTGAACAATATCGTGTTTTTCTCTAAATCTGCCGATGACGGGAAACTTGATGTGGAAAAAGCGGTTGTTGGTCTTTTAGAAATTGTTCCCTTCGACGAAGGTAACCGTTCGGCTTTAAAAGGTCAGATTCAGAAAGGTAAGAGTGATGACGAGATTGTCGATTTTTTGAGAAAGGTTGTGATGGATGTTTTTGATAATCGGAAAAAAGAATTAGGTGAACAAGTGTTTACCCAAATTGAAAAATTTGCATACCTTTCTTCTATTGATCATATGTGGATTGAGCACCTTGATGCGACTGATGCTTTTGAAGATGCTGTGAAGCTTCGCGGGTATGCGCAGAAGGATCCATTGTCGGAATTTAAGAATGAAGCGTTTTCGATGTTCGAAGGATTGTTATCTAAGATTGACACAGAAGTTACACGAAGGTTGTTTAGAATTGGTGTGATGCAGGCTCCGACTGTCCCGCTTGCACAAGCAAGAACCAATGTCGATCAACTTGATGCGACAGGTTTGGCGCCTTATGGAGAAAACATGACCGCGAAAAAAGGTGAGCTGGCTTTTGCAAAAACTGCCAACGAATCGGTATTAACCAAGGTGTCGAATAGCGATAATCAGTCTGAAAAAGGCAAAGGAAAACTTGGCCGTAATGACCCTTGCTGGTGCGGAAGCGGGAAGAAGTGGAAGAAGTGTCATTATCCCCAAGCCGGTTGATAAATTAAATTGACCTGCGGAACGGGTAATCTCCAACAAGACTACAATTTCTTGAATACTACCGTTATTGAAGTGGGCTCAAATAAATTCCGGTATTGTGATTGAAAATGTACTGCCTTTATCCGGAGCTGAACTGACGGAACATTCTCCATCGTGTGCGGTGACAATTGACTTGACAATATACAACCCTAAACCATTTCCTGGGACTGCTTCGTATTTTGATGAGCGGACTTGGTGAAATTGGTTAAAAAGTTTCCCAATTTCAGATTCCGGTATCCCGATGCCTGTGTCTTTCACTTGGATTTGATATTTGTCTTCTGTCTTAACCAAAATTAACTGCACTTTTCCCTTCTCAGTGAATTTAATTGCATTATCGACAAGGTTATTAACCGCAATCGTAATTTGGTATTTGTCGCCTTTGATAAAGGCCTCGGTTATTCCGTTTCTGACGTATTCGAAGACTAATCCTTTCGCGGCTGCGCTGGGAAGAAATGTTTGCACGGTTCGGTTGAGAATTGGTACAAGGTCAAGTTTTTCTTTAACTGTTTGAATCTTTTTGTTGTGAATGTTTGAAAGAATCAGCAAATCTTCGACAAGAAGTGAGAGATTGTTAGTAGAATCAAAAATACTTTCGATTGATTGTTTGTCTTGGGCAGGAAAAGCTTCTCTCTTTTCGTAAAGAGAATTAATGTAACCACGGATAATTGTGATGGGAGTTCTTAGGCTATGAGAGCTCATCATGATAAATTCAGATTTCATTTCGTTTACCTCAATTTCGTGTTTAAAGAGTTTTTCAATTCGTCTCTTTTCGACTTTCAGCTCGTCATATAAAAGTGCATTTTCCAAAGCCGCTGCTGCCTGATTTCCGACGGTATTGATAACGTCAATGTCTTCCAGGGAATATAGTTCATCTGATTTTTTCGGTCCAAAACAGATAAATCCGATCAGCCGGTTTTTTATAAAAAGTGTGGTAACAATCTCGATATTTAGCTTCTCAATTTGTTTGGCGAGATTTGTGTCCTCGATATCATAAATGCCAAGCGTGTCTTGTTCGTGTAATAATTTTACAGGAATTAAGGAGATGGCCTTATGGTATTTTTTATCATTATAAACTCCATTCTTACTTATTAATTTATAATTCTCACTTTTGGTTTTCAAAAGGATAACAATCTTTTTCGAGAAAAAGGCGGATTTTAACAGTTTGATAATTGTTACCCCGAGGTCTTCCAATACAAGTGCGGTGTTTATCTCGTAGGAAATCTTACTCAAAAGTTCTTGGGGGATATACGATTTTCGATAAAACAGACGATCAATTAATCGGATGCTGATGGAATTTAAAGGTTGGAAAAATAAAGCAATGATGATCGAAGATGGAACAATCACAAACATCGTGGTTGTCGGTATGTTTTGCGAGAAGAAAATTCTTTGAAAGACAAAAGAGATAACCAAATATGCCGAAGTGATCAGAAATGTCAGAATTGAATAAATTAATCCCTTGCGAACAATCAAAGTAATGTTTAGGGCTTTATATTTTATAACTCCGTAGACCATTAAAATTGAACCGACCGTGATGCCAAAATTATCGAGCGGGTACCTTCTGATTTCCCTGATTGGAACCGAGATTGCCATAAAACCGATAATTGGGATAATTGATCCAAGCAGGATGTATTTGAGTTTGTTGCGGTAGTGAGATGAGCGAGAGTTTTTGTAAAGCTGAAGAATTTTGAATAGAGAATAGAACCAAAGGATAAACGCGGTGTAGGAAAGCGCCTCGAATGTTGGATCAAAAACTGGAATAAAAAATTTAACATTGGGGTCCCAGATTACGTCCTTGATTAAAAAACCGGGGTTAAGGTATTCAAGAAGCGGTATTCCAATTGTATAAGCGAAAGCTAAGATTGTTAGAAGTACGTTTTTTTTGAGATTAAAAAAAGAAATTGTGAAGAAGTAGAAAAGCGGGACAAAAACTAAAGATAAAGAACCCAAATGGTATAAATTGAGTGCCCTTTCTGCATCTGTCTGAGAGATAATAATAATACTAACTATTTGGTTGGAAATACCTAAGAAAAAAAGCCATCCACATAAAAACCAGGTGCTTGTCTTGTGTGGACGTTTGATAATAAGAAGTATCAGAAGGAAAACATTAATCAACGTACCTATGGAAATAAAAATGTAAGTTGGAAGATGAAATAAGAATAAATTATTGGCAGGCATGTTTGTTGCGCTAACGCTTTGATTAATCTTAACACAAGTCACACTTCTAAAATGTTGAAACCAGTGCTTTTTGGAGTTCAAGTTTTTGTCAGACGAAACAGCAGAAATTAGTTCAAATTAAGAGTAAAATATCTGATATTGAATAAGGGTTTACAACAAACTGACTGTGTATGAAAAATATCACGAGAATTGTCAAATATACAATAAAATTTTGGAAATTATATGCCGCTTCCTCCGTTTTTATCGTTGCCGTTGCGGTCTTGTCTTTAGTCACGCCATTTTTACTAAAACATGTTGTCGACTTAATTGTTTCGGGTTTGTCTGGTGGTCAGGTGGACATTAAAAGTGTTTGGCTTACTCTTCTTCTGATTATTGCAACAGATGTTGGTGTAACTACCCTAACCTCTATTGGTCAATATATTGGAGATATTTTAACAGTAAGGCTCCAGTCGTACCTTTCGAACAAATTTTATGAGAAATTACTCGTCTTGGATGTTTCTTATTACGACAAAGAGCAATCTGGAGCGATTGTGAGTAAGTTAAACCGCGGCACTGAAAGTATTACTGATTTTATCCAGGCTATGTTAAATAACTTCCTTCCGTTTTTTTTAACGGCATTTATTACGATTATTATTTTGGCAAAATACTCGCTTTTTATTAGTGTACTTCTTGCCGTTCTTTTTCCTGTGTACGTTTTAATCTCACATAAATCAACTGTGGCACATATTAAGTTTGAAACAAAAAAGAACGCGATCATTGACCCTGCACAAGGGAGGATGCTTGAGGCAATTTCAGGAATTAGAATAGTACGGGCATTTTTGGGAGAGAAATTTGAAAAGGATCACTTTGCTGACTCAAGGTTGGATATCGAGGGTATCACGGCGGTGCAAAGTAAAGTTTGGCATGTCTATGATTTTTGGAGAAGACTGCTTTTGAATATCATACTTTTTGGAATTTTGGCTTACATCGTAATCTTGACATTTCAGGGTAGGTACACGCTTGGTGATATGACACTTCTTTTGCAGCTTGTCCAGCAGGCGCGCTTTCCGCTGTTTGCAATGTCATTTATCTTAGGCCAAATTCAAAGGGCCGATACTGGCTCAAAAGATTTTTTTGAGATTCTGGAAACTCCTGTAAAGATCACTGATAAAAAAAGTGCAACAGAGCTTACTGAAAACATATATCTAAAGAATAAGGAAATCGAATTTGATAACGTCGGTTTTCGTTATGAAGGAAAGAAAAAGGTTTTAAGCGGTATCACTTTTTCGGTTGCTCAGGGAGAGAAACTTGCATTGGTGGGAGAGTCTGGACAAGGGAAATCAACTTTGGTGAATTTACTTCTGCGCTACTATAAACCGCAAAGTGGTGTAATCAAAGTTTTCGGAAAAGACATTTCTGCAGTCACGAAAAAATCTCTGATGAAAAATGTGACTGTGGTTTTTCAGGAGTCGCTTCTTTTTTCGGGGACGATTTACGAAAATATTGCTTATGGGAGAGCTGGTGTAGCAAAAGCGGAAGTGATTACGGCCGCGAGAGCTGCGAATGCACACGACTTCGTCATCAAATTTCAAAAGAAATACAGCTCTTTAATTGGAGAGCGGGGAATAAAACTTTCCGGTGGTCAGAAACAACGAATTGCAATCGCAAGAGCTATTCTTAAAGACTCCCCAATTGTCATTCTTGACGAGGCGACTTCCTCGTTGGATAGTCGGTCGGAAGTGCTGGTGCAGGAGGGGATTAAAAGGCTTTTGAAAGGTAGGACTTCAATCATTATTGCACATCGGCTTTCAACGATTGCCGATGCTGATAAAGTCGCCGTGATTGAAGGTGGAAAAGTTGTTCAGTTTGGATCGCCGATGAACCTCTTAAAAGATGAAAGAGGGCTTTATTCGCGGATGGTAAAATTGCAAAAGAAGTTGATGTCAGCAACTTCAGAAGAGCGTGAAGCCGCATTAAAGGAGTACGATTTGGTTGCGTAGTAATAAGTAGTAATAAGATGAGAGATTTAAGACAGACGGAAGGATACGCGCGGTATCTAAAAAAAATTGGTTGGGAAGTTGACCGTTTTGAAGAGAGTTTTATCTATACAAAAAAAATCCTGTTTTGGAAATTTGTAAAAATTCAAAGGCAGCAAGTTTTGAAAGTTCGCTCATTGGAAAATCATCTAAGAAGTAATTACCACCTTTCAACAGTTTACGTTGAACCAAATGATAATTTCCAGTACAAACAACTTCTTAAAACCGGTTTCGGAAAATACAATTCCCCCTTTTTACCAAGCAGAACAGTTCAGATTAACCTTAAAAAAAGTGAAGAGATGCTATTAGGGAAGATGCATTATAAAACAAGGTATAACATTATTCACAACATGAAATCCAAAGGTCAAAACTCAAAATTTGAAATTTCAGTCTCTGAAGATATTAAAAAATTTGCCGGTTTTTGGCAAAGTTGCGCGTTGGGGCGAGGGATGTTTTTGAATGAAAAAAAAATTATCAGTTCTTTATATGAGTCTTTTGCAAAGGACGCACAAATACACATTGCAATTTCTCGCCAAAACTGGGTAGCGGCGATTTTGCGAGTTTCGACAGTTGATATTTCCTACTACATGTATGCTGCAGCAACAGAAGAGGGTAAAAAACTGTTTGCTCCAACAGCGCTTGCGTGGGAGGCGGTCAAATCTTCCAAACAGGAAGGCAAAAAGATTTTTGACTTTGAGGGAATTTATGACGAGCGTTTCCCCTTGGAATCTTGGAGAGGGTTTACGAGGTTTAAAAAAAGTTTTGGAGGAGAAGAAGTTGAATACCCCGGAACGCTTCAAAAAATATTTATATAAAGTTATAATATACCTACTAATGGCATTTGAAGGTGGAGAAAAAGGTGAACAGGTTAAAGGTGGAAGTCCAAAAAGTAAGCAGTTTATGACACTTCAGAAAGCTGTTGATATGGGCGAGTATGATCCGGAATATTTGGCAACTTTTCCTGAATGGTTCACACTAAGCAGGCATGTTCAATTTCAGTTCATAAAACAAGGGTTGGACAACAGAAGAAGACAGCTTTGGCTTCAATGGGCGGAAATTAATAATACTCCTAACTTTCATTTAAAACCGCATTTGGCAATAGCGTTAACAAATGTTGAGAAACAAATTAAAAAACTTGATTCCGATTGGGAGAAGTTTTTTGTGAAGTACTCGTAGTTATTTTCTCAAAAAAAGAATCGCATTGGGAATGTTTCTTCCAGGTCCTGCTTTGTAGCCACCATACCAGAGCGCCGTTGAACCACCGTCATCGAGGTTCATGGCATTTTCAAATCCAAGTGCTTTCATAACGATAGCAGATTCGGCGACCGTTGCTGAAAAAACTATGCCGATGTAAACACCGCTGCCTTTATTTGCAACAAAGCTTCTTCCACCTTTACTGGATTGTTTGGTATCACTATCTCCCGAAAAAGTGATGTTTGAATTTAGTAAAAGAAGCGGATAATTGGATAAAACTCCATTTGGCGAAGTGTCGCGTCCCCACTCTGATGCATGAGATACAAAACGGGTGTAGCCATCACCAAAGATTACCGCGGGGTTGTTGCTATAAATATTGTTTCCTGAGTTGAAATAAGTTTTTTTATAGTTCATCACCAGTAGATCAAAAGAATTTGTTTTTCCAGCACAAGAGGGATACGTGGCAGGGCAGAAGTAGCTTCCATTGACACCTGCATAGGCGTTGTTTCTGCTTATATAATCCGCAAGTGATAAAACCGGACAGTCGTTTCCGCAATCGGAATCGGAAGCAGTGTCGACGACAACTTTCGTTGAGCCGGTGTCTCCCGAAATGATATCAACCATAAACGTCCCCGATTCGGTTTGCACTTTTTGTCTCTGATAACCAGATGTGGGTGGAGTGCTGCTCGTCGTGAGATTGTCGGGAATTTTGAAAGACGCGGCAATTTGCTGTGATTTTTTATCGATATCGGATGATAGTGTGTTTAATTTATTGGCTGCATCTTCGTAGTTTCTTTGTGAAAGAAGTGTAAAAACTTCCGCCAGTGCCTCATCAAATGCTTGAGTATCTTTCCCCGCCTGCGCAGGCAGGGTTTTGTCTTTGAGGTCCAACAGTTTTTCATAGACACTTATCGCTTTTTTGTAGGTGTTTTGGATGTTTGAGATTTCTTCCTCAAGTGTATTGTTTCTGACATACTGATCTTCGTTTTTCAGATCTTCATAATTTTTTTGTGTTTCGGCAAGTTGTGTTTCCAACCCCTTTTTTGTATCGGTTATCGATCCAATTTCTAAGCTTGAGCTCAAGTTTTGCCGGTATACTTGATATGTGTAATAACCAAGGACAGAAAATGCAGCGGTATAAATTATCAGTATCATTTTTGGGTTTAATAATTTCTTTTTGATTTTAGATACCGGTGTACCCAGAGTTATGTTTGGTTTGAAAAGTTTTACTATTTTTAATTTAGATAACATGATATATAGTATTGTTGCATCATGACGTCCGCATTTGCAAACGCGAAAAAACAGATTGACAGTGCGGCAATACTCCTTGAGTCGGAATATGACGATAAAAAACGATTTAAGAAAGCTGTCGAACTTCTGAAAAAACCACAAAATGTTATCAGATTGAATTTAAGACTGAAGATGGATAATGGGAAAAGTGCACGTTTTAAAGCTTTTCGCAGTCAACACAATGATGCCCGTGGCCCATTTAAAGGTGGTATCAGGTTTCACCCCGGAGTTTCCGAAGACGAGGTCAAAGCACTTTCGACATGGATGAGTATCAAGTGCGCCGTGGTAGGTATTCCTTTTGGTGGAGGCAAGGGCGGAGTTGTTGTTGACCCCAAACAATTATCCGAAAATGAACTTCAGCAGTTGTGTACTAAATATTCTGAAGCTTTGGTAGAAGATATTGGCCCCTGGAAAGATGTACCGGCTCCTGATGTAAATACCAGTGGGAGGGAAATGGCTTGGATGTTGGAAGCGTATGAGAAGAAAATGGGACATCAGCAGCCGGCAACCTTTACAGGAAAGCCATTAGAATTGGGTGGGTCGCAGGGTCGTGAGGAGGCGACGGGTCTGGGCGGTTTTTATATTTTGCAGGACTATCAAGAGCTGATTGGTAAGCTGGTTAAAGCAACGCGGCTTGCAATTCAGGGTTTCGGAAATGTTGGATACTGGTTTGCAAGATTTGCATCAAAGGCGGGATACAAAATCGTTGCCATCTCCGACTCAAGTGGTGGCATTTATGGTGCCAGAGGTGTGAATGTTGTGGAACTTGCGAAACAAAAGTCTGAATACGGGTCGTTTAGTAAAATTCCACTTTCTAAAAATCAGAAGTTCATCTCAAACGACCAGTTACTTACGCTTGATGTTGATGTTTTGGTTCCGGCGGCGCTCGAAAATGTCATTTTGGAAAGTAACGCTATGGAGACTAAAGCAAAAGCAATTCTAGAACTGGCGAACGGCCCGATGACACCGGAGGCGGAAGAAATTATTTTGAATAAGAAAGTCGACGTCTTGCCGGATGTTTTATGTAATGCCGGCGGGGTTACAGTTTCC
>Ga0075624_122_pt1 | contig 22648 bp, 24 predicted proteins | sample RifGroA1_FD_68378 | JGI IMG/M metagenome (GOLD analysis project Ga0075624, IMG submission 68378) | Microgenomates (Woesebacteria) bacterium GW2011_GWA1_39_21 | reverse complement strand
GCATATTTATTGGCAAGATTTACAATGCCTGGTGAACCCAATTCTTCTTCGCCTTCGATGATGAATTTAAAATTTATATTTGGTCGTTTCTTTTGTTCAAGAAATTTTTTAACAGCCTCTATGTGAATTGTAATTTGCCCTTTATTATCTGTAGCTCCGCGGGCATAAATTTTTCTTTTGATTATCGTAGGAATAAAAGGCTCAGTCTTCCACTCAGTCAGAGGTTCGGCGGGTTGGACGTCGTAGTGACCGTAAATCAAAATAGTAGGAGCTGAGGGATCTGTAATTAATTGTCCGAAAACCGCATCGTGACTTTTGGCTTTTAAGATTCGCGTTTTAAAACTCATCGTCTTGAGTTTGTCGGTTATAAACTCCCTTGCACGTTTCATTTCAGGCAAATAATCTGACTGTGTGGAAACACTCTTGATTTTCAAAAACTCGACGAGCGTTTTGTAGCTATTTGACATTGATTTCTTTTGTTTAAGTTATTAAGTTTACTGCGTTTATAAAAAGGAGAATTACCCTGCGCTTCTCGTCAAATAATGGTCTGCTGAAAGCAAGAACTTACCGCCGTGCTTTTTGTATTTTGACCAGTAGTTTTTCTTTTCAGCTCTTTTGTTAGAGGTACCAAGCCAGAGTGTAGCGTCCTCAACCTTGGCTCTAAACGACCTGATAAAGTCGACAATTTTTTCGAAAAAAAAGATATGATAAATTCCAGGTTCCGCCGTGACCTGCATTGCGGCAATTGAAACTTCTTTGGAGAGATTTTGCGTCGAGTTTGCCAACATGACAATTTCGTCGGTCAGAATCTTAAGCTGCATTCTTAACTCATTGGTTCTTTTTTGAACTAGAGTACGTTCTTCCTGAAACAGTGTTCGTTCAAACGATAGCTGTTTCTTAAGCTTGTTTTCTTCTTCGCTTTTTTGTCTTACCGCCGGATTGAATTCGGCTGACATTCCTGGGTAAAGTTCGCCAGAATTAATATTTGGTGACGCTTGTGGACCGAAAAGTTGATCCATAAAATCCTGGGGCATTTTTGATATAAGATCTTTCTTAAACGAATTTGCGGTTGATGTCCCCAGATCCTTGAACGCCTCAATAACGTTAGGATTTTTTTGTGATCTGTTTTTGCCTTGGCCCTTACTTTGCGAGTTTTTCATACCCTATAATACTGACAATTAAGGCTATTTTATAATAAAGCGGCAAGGAAATCAACCCCGACTTGTAAAATTACACAAGTGTCAAGAGAGAGTCGAGGGCTTTTCTGCGTAGAAGAATTGTGCGGATGACTCCGCGCTGCTCCGGCAAATTCATATTTGCACTTGCATTGGGGTCGTTTGAGCTGGCTGAAATTGCCTCGTCAATTTCTTTATCGGTAACTTTTAGTTTTTCTTCTAGACCGATTTTTTCCAGAATCAATTCAACTTTAATTGCGTTTTCCGATTGTTTTGCGTATTCTTCCCGAAGTAGTGTGGCTTCTTTCCCGATTGATTTAAGGTAGCCCTCAAGTGTAAGTCCCAGTTTCTCGATTCTGGCAAGAAGCTGTGAAAGTCTTGAATTTACTTCTTCATCAATCAGGACTCTTGGAACTGTTACTTTTACAAAACCTAGCAGAAAATCGATAATTTTTTGCTCTTTTTCCATCCTCGATGGCTCTTTTTCTTCCTTTTTGTTGTCTTTCGAGTCCGGGGTCCAAATTTTTGTTTGCGTGAGTAGCTTTTTAATTTGTGACTTGTAGTCACCGAGTTCAAAGGTTGGAATTTCACACAGAACGGCTCTGACTTGCCAATCTCGACCGTCCTCAGCACTTACAAGTTCGAAGCGGGGGTAAATTGAGGGCTTAATCTTTTCTGCTTGTATTGCGTCGGAAACTAACTGCGGAAGAATTCCCGACAAGGTTTTCTCGAGGTATTTTTCTCTGGCAACACTTTCTTTAACTTTTGAAAGAGGGGCCTTTCCTTTTCTGAATCCGGAAACCTCCATATCTTTCCCCAATTCAGTAAGCGCGGCTTCTTCGTTTTTAGAAATAATATCTTTTGCGATGGTGAAAGTGATTTGTATTGTCCCATCACTTTCTTTCGCAACACTGTAATTTTTTGTTGGCTTATTGTCCATAGACAGACTGTATTATATAAAAATTTCTTTCGTAAATACAACAAAAACTGAAAATCGGCGGTGTTTAGATCCTACGAAGGGGGGGTTAGATCAACCCTTATGCTGTGTCCGAAATGAGATGTTTGAAAATCTTTGCCCCTTGCCATAATTGGCTTTTGAACTACCTGGACCAAAAATGCTGCCTTTTAAATACCCTGTGCGATTTTCCGGTTTGTTTGCGTTTGTTGTAGTTTTTGGTTTGCTGGGTGTTTTTAACATATTTTATCTGTTTTTGTTTTCAGCCAGCCTATTGAGAAAAATTGAAACCAAAGTTAAGGCAATCGATGCAATAACGGCGGTTAAAAATCCACTAACTGTAAATCCTTTGACGATGTAGCTTACACCCCAAAGTAGAAAAACGTTTATAAGAAATGCCGTGACACCCAAGGTGACGATCGAAAGCGGTAGGAAAAGAATTTGTAAGACTGGTTTGATGAAGGTATTGACAACACCAATAACAATCGCAGTGACAAAAACAGCTACCAAACCTTCGAATTCAAACCCTGGAACAAGGTATGAAACAACGAGAAGGGCGATGACGTTAAGAGTAAGTCTGATAATAAGTTTCATAAATTAGTTAAAAGACATTTTTATTTTACATGATTTTTAAAAAAGTCTAAAGTCTGTTTTGCCGAACTGTTCCAATCGGGGTACATGTTGTGGTCAGAGCCAGGATGTGTAATGTAGTCAATGTCTTTACCAAGATTTTTGAGTCGTTTATATAGTGAATCACTCCAGTCGACGGGAACCGCGTCGTCATTTGTCCCCTGGTGCAATTGGATCGGGGAGTTAATTCTGTCCAAGTAGTTGGTTAAGGAGTATTTGTCTACGTCATAAAGCTTTTCGAATTTTGCAAGTTCGCTCCGGAGTAACTTTCCCTTGTCATCAGACTCGTCGGTATAATACAAGATTGAATATGGGAAGGGTTTTGAAACGGGAGCCCAAAGTGTCGTTGGATAGTCACCACCTGTAATTTCCAACGAGGTCAGCGCAATTTGTCCTCCGTTTGAATGTCCCCAAATTAAAATGTTTTTTCCATCCCAGTATGGATTTAACACCCCTTTCTCGATTGATTTGATGAGAGAAACGACTGTTGTGTATGTTTGAAATCTTGTTTCGAAAATGTTTGACGATTCGCGATCGGAGTTTGCATACCCCAAAAAATCCGGGGCGACTGTCACAAAACCGTTACTCGCAAGAAAACGTCCAATATTTAGTGAACCCTCTCCTGTTGAATAATTATCTTGATCAATGTAACCTCTGACAAGAATTATCAATGGGTACTTATTTACATCGTTAATTTTCGGAATATTTATAAGACCTGAGATGTGTTTAAATTCTTTACTCGTTGGATCGGCAACAAAAGCAAAATCAAATTTCTGTGCTGTATAGTCATCTGAATTTTCGAATAACCCAGTAGTTTTAAACTCTCCTTTAGGAAAATCAGTCGAACTCAGGTTTTGTATCGCATATTTTTCCAAAGGTTTATTGATAGCTCTGTTTATTAAAAGAATTTCAAACGGGTAGGTATTTAAACGAATTGCAACTAAATATCCAAAAACAAAGGCTACGGTTACTATGAAACAAACGCTTAAAATACTCTTGAAATTTGCCATTAAAATGATTTTACACTATTGACTCCAACAACCTGAATTATTAGTATTAGTTAACTCATAGGCTAACAGCCAAACAGAATTAATTTGTATCATGAGTGCGGCGAGGGTTTCAGCCCGATGACCCGCCGGCAACCCCGATGAAATACCTTTCGGATGGTGCCAAATCTGAACTTTGCAAAAGAAAGATACAGGGTAGTAATAAACTCTTTCTTTTACGAAAGAGTTTTTTTGTTTGTAAAGTAATAAATTATGACAAATTTGAATTATCAAAATTATACTGTTGAAAGCGTGACTTCAGGACATCCGGACAAAATCTGTGACCAAGTGTCCGATGCAATTTTAGATGCATGTCTATCTCAAGATCCGGAATCGCGCGTGGCGGTTGATTGTATGGGGGCACACGGTGCCTTTTACATCAGTGGTGAATTGACGAGCAGGGCGGAGATAAATCCAGTAAGGATTGCCAAAAGCGTTTATAAGCAAATCGGATACACTGATAAATTGAAAGTGACGGTAAATCTTGTTAGGCAGAGCGCTGATATTGCAATCGGGGTTGATGTTGGTGGAGCTGGTGACCAGGGTATTATGTATGGCTATGCGACTAATGAAACCGAGTCTTATATGCCCTTGGGTGTGGAGCTTGTCAATAAACTGACCAAAGGTTTGGAGGATTTAAGAAAATCGGGAAAGGTTGAATGGCTAATGCCTGATGGGAAAGCGCAAGTTACAGTTGATCGTGGAAGTGTGACAAAAGTGCTGATTAGCTGTCAGCATCGGGACAGTGTTGGACAAAACGAAATCGCAAAGACGATTGAGAGGCTACTAATTGAACCAATAATCGCCAAAAAAGGTAAGAATTATGAAATTTTAGTCAATCCAACAGGAAGGTTTGTAAACGGGGGCTTTAATGCCGATACGGGACTGACTGGAAGAAAAATAATGGTCGATAGTTATGGAGGCATGATGTCACACGGAGGTGGAGCTTTTTCAGGGAAGGATCCTTCGAAAGTCGATCGATCAGGGGCGTATATGGCGAGGTATGTTGCAAAGAATTTAGTCCACCGAAAACTTGGCAAACGTTGTTTAGTTTCAGTTTCTTATGCGATTGGGGTGTCTGAACCGCAAATGCTGTACGCAATTAATGAGGAAAATGAAGATTTGTCCGATTACGTCAAGAACAGTTTTGATTTCAGACCGCTTTCAATTATTGAAAAACTAAATTTGAGGCAGGCAATTTACCGTGAGACGGCTGCCTATGGACATTTTGGTCGCGCGGGTTTTCCCTGGGAAGAAATTGGAAATTGACATAGTATTTGACAATAAGGCAGCATATCCTTGTTTTCCTTCTTTATATCAACTAAATTATAATTGATGCGTAAGTTGTTGCCTTTAATAATTGTTGCATTAGCTGTCACTGCTTCATATTATTTATTTTTTTCTGACAAAAAATTTACCAGTCAAGGCTTGTTAACGAGTGTGGCTGTCTCAGAAGAGGAGAAATATTTTCAGAAGTTGAACGAAAATGATATTCAAAAAGAGGTATTCTTTTCCCTTCCGCAGCATCTTTTAAAACCAGCGTTTAATGGTAAGATATTCTGCTCGGATAAGCTTTTGGGATACGAATACTCTGGAAACGAAAAGATTATTAATGTCTTTTTGTACGCTTATTGTGAGGAGTATTACATCAAGATGGACGAGGTAACCTTAGGCAGTTCGTTGTCGACTCCGGTTTTGATGAGTTTCAGGATTGAAGAACAAAAATTGGTTTTTAATTTACAGACTGTTCCCAGCGAAAAAAATGTTTCAGAAATTTTTCCAAAGAAGTACGCGGATGAGCTGTCATCAGCCGTTGACGTTGTCCGGTTAGAACCTTCCCCAAAGACGCAGGCAGAAAATTACTTCAAAGGGAAGCTTGAGGTTTACTTTTAGGATAATTTGACTTTCTTACTCTGAATTTTACGAATTGCCTTTTTTGCTCTTTTTTCAGTTTTGCGCCTGGCTGTTTGCACATCCTCTAAGACCTTTTCAATTCCTTCTTCACCTTTTTTCTCGATATCTTTTGCAAACTTCCCCAATTTTTTTCTGATCTTTTTATTTGATAGAAGATATGCCGCTCCTCCTACAGCGGCCGCACCAAGTGCGCCCGCAAGCGTGCTTTTTAATAGTTTATTTTTCGCTGTTCTTTTCATCGGTTATCTCACCTGCCCTCTTTTTACCCTTGCCGTGGTTTTTGATCTTGTTGAGGATTTCTTCGATAAACGTGAGGATTTTTAACTTAATCTCATCCTGGGTAAGGGAAAAATTGTCAATTCCAACCTCAATCTTTAAAAGAATTCTTCGGACGATGTTAAGAATCTGAATGACGAATATAATGAGAATAACAACCGTAGTGCTGATTAAGATAAGTGAAACAATCAAGGCTGTATTTAATCCACCATCCATACTTAAAAATTAAAAATATTTTTAGCGATAGTAAAAATGCTAAACCCGCCGTAAAAAAGTATCGCAATAATTATTATAACTCTTCTTGTTGTTGATGGCGAAATTGACTTTGGCAAACTTTTTGTGTTGAGGATAAGAAGCAGAATCGAATAAATAAACATAGTTAGTGCGTTCATTACTGCGCCGATGATGACAAGGTTGAGAGGTTCGGTATAGCCAGCTAGAAAAACAGTACAACCAGCGGCTATTTGCAGCCAGAGAAATACATAAAACAGCTTTGACAAATGTTCCACCCTAAATTTATTAGGAGACGATAAAACCAGATTTTCGGAAAGAATTCTGCTTGTTGATGCTGTGACGGAAAATTGTGTACCAAAAAGCATCAGCGCAACGATCAGCAAAAATAATGTACCGACCGCGTAGAAACTATGCAGTGAAATGTATGAGCCTTCCTTGAAAAGAAAACTGATTCCGTTTTCAATTCCTTGCGCTTTATATGATGTTGTGAAAGCAAGCAGGCTTAACATGACCATCGTTACGGCTCCCGTGATCCAAAAGACGAGTGCGTGTTCTAAGTTGATATTTTTCCACCATTTTTTGAAAGTAGTTAAATTATTTTCTGTGTTTTTAAAAAGTCCACCCTCTAATTTCAGATCGTGTTTTTGATCGGAAAAGAGGCTGCTGACTTTTCCAGTATAACTTCCCATACCGAAGCCTTTTTCTTTAATATAGTATGACTGGGAAAGGTTAAGGTTGCCCCCCGCACCGGCATAAGCGAGTGCGCCCAAGAAAGTTGCGAACGAGATTCCGGTTGGCAAAAACCAAAAACCGTCCCCCTTCCCTACTAATCCTTCGGCTAGAGTCAGGTAATCGCCGGGTTTCGTCAGTAGAAGTGTCAGAATGAGTATAAAAGGAATACCGATTAAGATGAGAGTTTTTTGGAAAGTTTCTTGGGTTTTGTAAAGATATTTACCGACAGAAAGGATAATTCCGATGAGGATAAAAAGGGCCATCGGAAGATACTTGTTGTATTCAAGCCCTGTTGCGTATGCGAGAAGCTGGGCGGATGACGCGATTAATCCAGGCCAAATCCAGGGAATGAATGTGGTGAGAATAAACCAGAGTGGAGAAAATTTTCTAAAAATTCTTGTCAGCCCCACGAAAACACTTTCGCCGGTTGCCAGGGTGTATCTTTCTACTTCCATATTGATAAAAAACTGCAAGGTTATTCCAACTACTGCCCCCCAAATGATCCCCAATCCCCAGTTTGCAGAAAGGTATGGCCAGAGAATGAGCTCTCCGCTTCCTAAACCCAAACCGAGGAGGATAAAGCTGGGGCCGATCATTTTGCGCAATGGAGGCGGTTGCGGAAGGTCGTTTTCCGTAATGGGGATTTTCTTTTCCATTAATTAATAGTAAAGATGTTAGGAAAAAAGAACAAGTTTAAATTTTTGCGGAATACACAGTTTGCGTGGTGTTAACACTTCCTCCACCCTTTTTGGCAATGATGTAGAGGTGTTTTTTATTTAAGACATTTAAATATTTTTCGTGAATTGTTGAGAATTTTGCCCAGTTGACTAAATTTTTTGTTTCCGCGATGTCGAAGTTGCTATAAAACATTTGAATTTCACCAACAAGTGGTTTGAGTCCTTCAAAGGCAACGGTATTGGCAGAGATTAACATCAACCCTCCCGGTTTTAAAGCCGAATAGAATTTTTTCATTATTTCCTTATGGTGTATTCTTTCTGTGTGCTCCAAGGAATGTAGACAAACGAGCGCGTCGAAGTAAGCTGTTGGGTACTCGTATTTGGCCATTTCATTTATAGATAGTATTGATCCAGGAAGGTTGCGGCGTGCTTTCTCGATTTGATTTTGAGAAATATCAAAGCCTTCGATGTTGAAGCCCTTGTCATAAAAATATTTTGTTATGGGTTGTCCACTCCCACAGCCTACGTCTAGAAGTTTTCCCCCATGCGGAAGAAGATCCGAAAAAAATTTTAGGATCGAATGTTCTTCAGTAACACTTCTTTCCGCTTTGGAAACATTTGCATAGTCGTCCCATCCGAGCCTTACTATTGCAAGGTAATTATTAAACATTATGGGATACATTATATATCAAAATATTAAGTTTGGAAACAGGAGTTTTATTTATTGACTTTGGGTTATTTTCGGATTAAGGTGAAAAGAGAAGGGAGTGAAAAGGTAAAAGGAAATTGATCTTTTACTCTTTTACCGTTTCACCTTTTTACCTTGTTTACCATGTTTGAAAAAATTTCTGTTCCTGTTTCTGTAAGCCTTGTTTTTAATAGTACTACGCGCCAAGTTATGCCCAAGGCGGTTGTTTGGAACGGCAGAGTTTATAAGATTGTTAAAGTTGGTCTCCACCATACGTTTAGGGTGGGGAGAACGCTTTTCCATGTGTTTAGTGTGGCCAGCGACACACTTTTTTTTCGTCTGGTGTTTAACAGCGAAACTTTGCATTGGAGACTTGAGGAGGTTGCCGACGCGGCTTCGATTTAGTGTCTGGATTAGGTGGAGTTTATCTATGCAAAACAAATACGCGATTTCACAACTTATTTTCAACCCGGCTCCCCCGTCGGTGATGCACATTGATCTTAATTCCTGCTTTGCCTCAATCGAGCAGCAGGCAAACCCCATGCTTCGTGGAAGGTCGGTTGCGGTTGCTGTACACAAAACTCCCAATGGCTGTATTTTGGCTGCTTCTATTGAAGCAAAAAGAGTTGGTGTAAAGACAGGTATGCGTGTTAAGGAAGGCAAACTTTTATCTCCCGACTTGGTTGTCCTTTCTCCCGACCCTTGGAAATACAGGAACGTCCATCTTGCATTGCGAAGGCTTTTGTTGGAGTACACTCCGGATTTAACGCCGAAATCAATAGATGAATTTGTTTTAAATTTTGAGAAAGTTCCTTTGCTTGATGTAGCTGCACAGTATAAAGATGGTGTTTTGGAAAATTCGCCTCTCAAATCTGTAGCTAGACAGGTTAAAAGAAGGATTCGCGAGAGTATCGGTGATTGGTTGAGAGTTTCCGTTGGCATTTCTACAAATAGATTTTTAGCAAAGCTGGCTTCGAATATACATAAACCTGACGGATTGGACGAGATTAATAAAGATAACTTTTTGGAAGTTTTTTCGACACTCGAATTGACTAGTCTTTCCTACATTAAGGCAAAAAACGCGCTGCGTTTGAATAACGTAGGAATTTTTTCTGTCATTGATTTTTATAACGCGCCTTTGTGGAAGTTAAGAGCTGCCTTCAATTCCGTGGTCAGCTATTATTGGTACCTTAGGATTCACGGTTATGAAATAGACGACATCCCTTTTTCTAGAAAATCTTACGGGAATTCGTATGTTTTGCCCAAACCTTTTTCTGGGCTTGATGAAATCTCCCCCATTATCTCCAAACTGACCGAGAAAATGAGTTTCAGATTGCGCCGCGCCGGATATATGGCAAGTGGAGTTCACTTGGCAATTGGGTATAGAAACGGTGTTTTTTGGCACAAGGCGAACTCTTTTGACCGGGGGCTTTTTGAATCGAGTGACATTTATAAAAAAGTTGTTAAGGTTTTTACGACGAGTCCGTACAAATTTCCCGTTAAGGAGATTTTCGTTTCGGTTTATGGGCTGGAAAGAATTTTGAACCTGCAGCTGAACTTTTTTGAAGACGTTTTGCGAAAAAGAAGCTTGTCGAAGGCGGTAGATAAGATAAATGAAAGGTGGGGTAATTTTGTTATTTCTCCGGCAAGGATGCTTTTTGGCGACGGGGAAATGGTTCCTGATAGGATTGCTTTTGGTGGTGTGAAAGAATTGGAGGAATTTACGCTAAATGACAGTGTGTTTAAAAACAGTGGTTGAACTTTGATAAGTTAAAGTTGTTGAACAAAAGCATGGTTATCAATAGTTTATTTCAACACGGTCGCCGATTTTTATCGCGTTTTGTGCAACATACCCGGCGTTAACTTCCAAAACATAATTTACGATACTTTTTGGTGAATATGTGGGAAGTTGGTTTAACGGAGTTTCCGCGCTTGGGTTTGGTAAATTTTCATCGATATCAACGACCCTGTCGTCATCGATCCAAATAATATCGAGTGGAAAACGCATGTCCTTCATCCAAAAACGCGGCAGATTTGCTGGTCTGAAAACAAATAGCATTCCGCGATTTTCCATTAAACTGTCGCGGTAGGACAAACCCCTATCTCTTAGATACGTTGTGTCGGCGATTTCGGCTGTTATAACCTGGTTATTAATTTTAACCTCCGTTTCTTCTGCGGCTACCGGTGTCGTGAGAAAATTCTGGCTAGATTGAAAATTGTTGAAATTTTTTTGCAAATGGATCAAATAATCACGCACGGTGAAAAAACCAAGAATCAGGGCAACGGTAACAGCGGCGATAAAATATCTTGTAGTAAAATCCGGGGAAGGTTTAATTTGCGGTGTCGAGTTCTTTTTGGATATCATTAAGTTCCATATCAAGATCTCTTTTTAGTAGCAAAGTAGCTTGGTAGAAAAAGATAAACAATGAGAATTAAAAGTGCAACGGAAAGTGCGAAGATTGTTGTCCTTTTGGTTAAATAACTCATATTATGTTGCAGACGGTGTCACGGTAGGCGTGACTGCCTGTGTACCGACTCTTAATCCGGCCAAGTCGCCCAAAACTTTGACTAAAAGTAAGTGTATCTGTTTCAGATTGTTTTTAATATCAGAGATGTTGGATCGAAGGATGCTGTAGGCATCTTTTGGATTGTTAGATGTTACGACTGATTCGATCATTCCATCTGACGACGTAAGTAAAGCCTTGGTGTCAGAAAGCAAACTTTCTGCTTTGACAACGTCTGATTTTTGAGAAGTAAGATCAAGATCTGAACTATCTTCAAGAATCATGACGCGTGCGTCTATTCTTTGAATCAGAGTCTCCAATCTAGAAATTGTTGCCCAAAGTCTTTGTGACATATTGGAGTAGTATTTTTTGATAAGATTCTGTTTTAGTTGATTCAATCTTGCTTCTCGCGTAGCGGTTCGTGTTTGAACCCTCGCTTCTAGCCTGTCTCGAATTTGTTGTAATTGTTCCTCGCGTGCCTCAATTCTTTCCTGAATTTTAGTTGTAACGCTTGTTTTGACCGTGTTCCCCTCTGCATAGACAGTTGACGGTAGAGTAAGTAAAACGAACAAAGATAAGATAGCAGTAACTTTCCTCATCACACTCATTATGTGAAGATACGATGTTGTTTGTCAAGTGTGAAACCCGCCCGTTTTTGACTGGGACGTAGCGATTACGATAGAAAAAGGTAGACGACAATCAAAGTAATGAAGTATGCGAAAATCGGATATGAATATAAAAGAATGTAGTTGTTTTCACGATTAAAAGTTTTCTGGATATGAAATTTTTCTAATGCGCTTTTGACCATAATTCATCATATCAAATATTTGTCCGGTTGAAAATTGTTAGCGTTTGGATAGGTAGAGATAGAGATCTTAAGTAATGCGATCGCCTTTTGTACGGGGAAGAGGATTTGTGTGCAAAGTATAAAATACCCTTTAAGCACTCTTCAAACGCGAATCCCGGCACGAGTGAAAGCGAGTGCGGGGAAGAGGATTTGAACCTTCACTTCCAAATGGAAAACCAGTTAGATAATTTTGTGCGAGGAAGTTTCCTAGGATTGAACCAATCCTTAGGAACTTCCAGCCGCTTATTTTAGCATATCCTGATTTTAAGACACAGTTCAGTTACGATGAAATACTTTATAAAAATGGAGAACAAAAGTAATTATTGTTGGTTCAGTAATCGTTCTAACTCTTCTGAATAACAAAAGTGTGACCAATAAAATTATATTTCAATCTTTTCCACCATTCACTCGTTTTGAATACCAACGGCTCACTCATCTTACCAGATTCCGAAACGGCCGTTATCTGAATTTCAATATTTTCTCTTTCTGGACCAGTAGCAACGCTTATTTTTCCGCTCGTTTGGTTGGCTAAATCAACTTCATATTCGTAATTGTAATAGCTATTTTCATAACGATATTTAAACAAGAGTTTGGTTGAATTTGCGCCCTTTATTTTATACTTAAAGTTAGGTGATGCCTGTAAAGGAGTTCCTAAACTAACTAAACTAGCTGGATTTTTATTACTCCTTGAGAATATAAACAAAAAACTCAGTAATATCGCCGCTAGTAAAATTAGAGCAATTACTACATATCTCTTCATAGCCCGTCTTACATCAAGTTACATCATCTTTGTCACTTGTGCCAGGGACAGGACTTGAACCTGCACGCCTTTAAGGGGCACTAGGTCCTAAACCTAGCGTGTATACCGATTTCACCACCCTGGCATATAACAAACGGGGCGCGTCTGCCGTTCTCCCATCCCCGCGTTATGGATATTATAACATTGAAAAAACAGTTTACTCCAAAAAAAAGAGAGGTTCCGACTGGCACCTCTCTTTAAAAATTTTAACGCCATTATCAACCGAGGTTGCAATAGCCTTAAAACATGAAAGAAGTATAGTATATAACTATAAGTTTGTCAATATATATACACTATATATAATATAATCTCTTATAAGGTACTGTTAAATTTTTCTTGCGAGCACAAATGTCGAAGGTCCAAAATACACGCCGGACAATGTTTTTTGCAAGTATTTTTCAAAAGAACACAAAAGATTGAGCGGAACGTGTTTTTTAAGGAATTTGCTTCTGATATTTGAAACCGAGCGGACGCCGACAATTTCAAAATTATTCTTGCGTAAAAGATCGAAAACGTAATCCGGATGGTAGTTGTTAAATGCAATACAGCCGTTATCGACATTTTCTTGGCAGCGGATGTCTTTGGGAAAAATGTCAAAAAGAACCGTAAAATTTCCCCTTAAAAGTTCCTTAATAATTGCTTTGGTGTGAATTTTATTGGGAAATTCGAGAATGAAATAACCTTTGTGGTTTAAAATTTTTTGGATGTTTTTGAAGGCTTTTTCGGGGTTTTTTATATGATGAAGGACTCTGACCATAATAATCAGGTCAACTTTACGTTTATTGACACAAGAGCTTAAATGTTCCCAGGGTGAATTAATGAAAAAGACCTTATTTGAATGAATATTTTTTTTTGCCAGCGCAAGGAGCTTTTTTGAAGGATCGGAGATAAAAATTTTTTTGGCGTGATTGATGTAGGTAGAAACCAATCTCCCATAACCGGCGCCGATTTCGAGGATGTTATTAACCTTGTTTATTTCATTTAGAAGCGAGGTTAAAGCAATAATTTCGGATTTATGCTCATACTCTCTTCCTACCCAGTAACTGCGGTAGTCAAAACTGTCGTAATAGGTACACATGCGGTAACTTGAAGAATAGATCAAAACAAAGATGAAGTCAAAATTTATTCCATTTCCGACATAAATTGTTTAACACCTTCAGCCCAGCTGCCGTTTGAAAGTGGAGTGTACTTTTTCATGATCTCGTCCGGCGTGTTGTAGCCTTTACTTAAGTAATCGTTACGTAAGCCCTGAGTGACGGCACTAATCCCTTCTTCATAAGAAGTAAACCCAAGCGTTCCGCGCGAGTGAATCCCCCAGCCCCAGCAATTGTATGTATTTTCTGGAATGAACTTGCAGAGGTTTGATTCTTGTTGGGCAATAGCGGTAACCAGCCTGAAATCAACATTATATTCGTCGGCAATGTTGACGGTGTAAAAGGCGTAAGGCTCAAGTGGTGAGCCGTATTCATTTAAATATTTTTTGAGAATGTCTCCCCTCGCGTCGGAAGCAATTAATTTAATTGACATTGTTGGAGATTCATCGGGGAGTGCTGCGTAGATCGGTGCCTGTTCTGTGCTTTTTCCCAACACTTCAGCCTGCCCGTTCGTATTTTGTAGGGAAACTAAAGTATTCAGTGACAGTACAATCATCATGGGAGTCGTGAGGAAAAAGAAAAGTGTCGAGAGAAGTTTGTAGTTAAATTTCATAAGTAACAGGATGGACTATATTATTATAATGGAAAATATTCCTACTGCAAAATTTATAGGTGGTTTATTAATATAGACCAGGTTTTTCGATTTCACTTTTGGTGAGCTCACTGTACCACAGGTGTGGAACACCTACTCGAGAGCATTTTTAAGACCTACGAGCGGTTAAAAGAACTAGGGTTTACCTACTATAACGGCAAAGTTATCGTGCTTGATTTAGACAATGAATGAAATTATGACAAATTTCCCATGTCAACAATTACTTTCCACGAACCATCCAATTGCCTTGTCCAGACATTTAGATACTTTCCCTTTTCTATTTCCGATTTACCCTCATTTAGATATGACAATTCATAATTACCCCATGTATATCCTAAATCCCCAGATTCGGAGACTTTTCCTGTCTCTGGAGTCCAAATCATCGTATATTCAACTCCCGGAATTTTTATCGCATTACAAATATTATCAATCCCTTGGAATGGACCTCGGCGGTTGGGTAAGAAAACAGCATCTTTTACTAAAAATTTCTTATATGCTGCAACTGATCCTTCTTTTTTCGATGTTTCGGCAAACAGCCTATCTGTTTGGAGCAACTCATCCAACTTATCTACCATATAAAATAATTCTACTACTCCGGTGTGAGATTTGCATTTATATTTCTGCCCTCTGGGTATGGAAAACTTTGAGCCTGAAAAATATTACTCGAAGAAATACGCTAAACGATTTAGCCTTGAAAATTTGATTTGTGAACTATCGTTATCTTATCCCGAACGAAGTTGTATCACAATTTATAGAGATAATTAAGGATTGGAAGCTGATATTTGAGGATAACCTGCCAATTTACAACTTTATAACTTAAATCTTGCAATATCCTAAAGCCGTAAATCTCGTACTAAAACCAATACCCTTATAAAACTCGTTGGGATACGTTCCCTCCTCTGTCGCAAGTGAATGTTCAGTGTTCCCATTGGCTTGCGATTGTGACACCGCATATAAAGTAGCTAATTTACCGAATCCCTTACCTCTTACGTCTTTGAGTGATCCAACTGCAGAAATATACCCTACACTTTCAAAAGTGTTGAGGACAGATGTAGCAACCGGCCTATTTTGGTCATAAATCAGGAAGTACTGCAATCTATCAGTTTTTCCGAATTTCATCCACGCTTTTTTACAATTTATAATATATTCCTTAACCTCTCCATAAGGATTTTGTGGGTCGCCTTTTTGATAACAAGCGTCAAATGTTGATAAGAATATTCCCAGTTCATTCTCGCTTGATACTTTTTTCACTTGACTAAATCTAGTATTGTCTATTTCTATTACCGGGTTAAAGAACATCCAGCTGTCTTCCCACTTTTTCTCATATTTATTGCCAGTAATGTTTATGAAGCCATCAACTAGCTCCGGGGTGTTTTCAAAATAAATTGCGGGTGTCCTACTTAGAGAAGCAAATGTTTTCTCAATCTTTGTAATTTCACCGAGAGTAAGAGTCTTCTCTACTAAGGCATAGTTTTGAAAAGAAGAGGGATTGCTTTGTGTGTATGTCAAAGTTGCAAACGAAAATTGTAATAATCTGTCATATTCAACTTCATTTTGAAGTTTTTGAAATTTTGCAAGGAATTTGAAATTCTTAGTCATTGGTTGGTTATATGTTCAAAATATTATACTAAACTAAAGCCAAGCGGTACGAATCCACTTGGGGTGACGCCAAAAATTGCCAAATGCTGAAGCTAAATTTATCAGAAAACTAAGTGAGCCGCGGAGGATTCGAACCTCCAACCACCTCCTTAAGAGGGAGATGCTCTACCCTTGAGCTAGCGGCCCGCTTGCCAGTAATTTCCAATTTTTAATTTAAAATTTTAAAACGAAAAAACGGTGACTATAGCGTTTATTATAGCCTTCTATAGAGGATTATTCCAATTTTTCCAGGCTCGACATCTGTGAAAAGCGGTGAGTCAATTTCTATCCTGCCGGCATTTTCGTGCTCGTCGCCTGTGATTTTAGTATCCTTTAGCCAAATTGATTGACCCCAATTTTTGGCAACACCTACGGCATAAACTTTGTCGTCCTTTTTGATAAACTGCGGGACAATCTCAAAGAGAATTTCGATATCGGTAATCCGATGCGGTTGGCCTTTGATTTTTAAAACTTTTTGCGTGGCTTCAAAAAAGGGATAGAAGGTTCCATCGGTTTTTTTCCACGAGAATTTATCAAATGGCGGACTGGAATAATTAAGTACAAATGGCGTGAAGGCAACTACCCGCTCGTCGTTTAGGTATATCTCGTATAAACTTTTATAGTAATCATTTAGGGAATCTGCGCCCAGGAGTGTTTTATCACTGTCGGTTTGGTGTGCCCAGCCGGTTTCTGTAACAAATACCGGCAGGTCTTTCTTGACTCCCAGTCTTTTCAAAAGTGAAAGCTCCCACTCATAAGCCCTGACACTTTTTTGTCCCTTGTTCGTCGGTGGAGCTGAAAAGTCTGGATTGGGATAGGAGTGTGATGCGAACCCATCAACATCATCAAAAATCTTCGGATATTTTTGTAGAAGTTTTGTCAGATATCTTTCTTCGCTCATGTGTGCTTTATTGTCGGGCGCCGATGCGTCAAATGCTCCCATCATCACAAAATAGTCGGGGTTTGAAACCTTAATTCGTTTGGCAATATTTATAAAATAGTCCCCATATTCCGTCGGATTGACTTCCCCACCCCATTCGCTTGCGTGGTTTGTTTCGTTTCCGATAACTACATAGCGATTTATTACAACCCAATTTAGCGAGTCAAAAAAATTTACCCAACCGGAAATGTCATCCGGGTCAGGCTTTGACCAATTGTCTCCGTCCTGCTTGGTAGCGATGCGGACGATCGGAATTAAGTGCAGCCGTCTGGCTCTGTCAAAAACTTTTTGCCAACGGTTTGGGTCACGTTCGTCTTCGCGGATGACAAATGTCACATATCCCCAATCTCCGCCCGAAGAGTTTACCAAGCGAGTTGCGTCGTCAAGATCATTTTCGTCAATAATATGGATGCCGAATTTGTTGTTGTCTGCTGCGGTTGGATTTTCGATTGCGTAAACATTCTTTACGAGGAGAAAAGGGAAAATAATAAGAATAAGTGAAATGAAAACTTTGCGCATATATAGATATTAGCAAAAAATATCCATCCTGACGAAGAATAATGATAGCAAATCTGGTATAATTTGAAAGCATTTGAGCCCTTGTAGCTTAACGGATAAAGCAGTCCCCTTCTAAGGGAAAGACTGGAGGTTCAATTCCTCCCAGGGGCACAAAATCGTATTCGACGGCAATGGATTAATTGATAAGCTGAAGCTTAAGACAAAGTCAAAGCTTTGACTTTGTCAAAGAGCAGTTCCCTTCTACAATGCGTGGCAGGGTTATAAAATTACGAAGTAATTTTCTATGGAAAAGGTTGGTGGAAGGTCCCAATTTGTTCCAAAATTGTCGACTCCACCCTGGGTCACTTGAGGCTAATTTTTTAAAATTAGCAATTTCCTTCAAAATCTGAAGCTAAAGTGGTTCGAATCCGAGATGGGTAAAAATACTATAACTTTGATATTGTTCTCTTTCCGATATTCTTCGATTTGAAGGTAATATATTTATTTAAGAGTTATAATACAGTTACTTATGTCAGTTAGTTTATCGAGGCTTTCGCGCAATTATCTTTATAAATACTTTAAACCGTTAATCACCATATATTTTTCCATCACGTACAAGTGGAGAAACTATTATGTAGATAAGTTATCAGGTAAGAAGTTAATAACAATCTTTCTCCTAATTTTTTCTATCTCCCTTATTTCACTTACTTTTATTTTCCTTAAAAACTTTCAATCCAAATTATTTCCAAATTTGACACTTTTTATTCCAACCAGTAATGACTCACCAAGTCTACCTTCTACAACTCCCAGTGATGAAGTTTCAAATGTTACCTTATATGAACTACCGGACGGAAATGTCGTTTTACCCACTTTTCCAACAAATACACTAATTGAGAATATGGGTTTGTCTCTCCCAAACTCTTCTTGGTCAGAAGATAGTCAAAGTTTTAAGTATATTAAAAACGATCTGGAAAAATGTGGGCCTGGAGGTTGTTACTACGAGTCATATATTTTCTCGTTTAAAGAAACTAATAGTAAATTTATTGAAACAAGCGAGGATGTTGCTAATAAAGAATGGGTTGTATCACCAAACGGTAAATTGGCCATTAAGATAGTCAACGGACACTACAACGTTGACCAAGAGCCTGTCATTGAAGATTTAGGTTCGATTTATTTGAAAAATATGGAAACCGGGGCTGTAAAATTATTAGGAAAAGAAATTTACAAAACCGGATTTGAAAATAAATACATTCAGAGTTCCTACGAGTTGCCCAAATGGTCTCCTGATAGTCGGTTCATTGCTATCATAAATTACTCTAAAGGAGCAGTCCTGGAAGTAATAAACGCAAATGCCGTAGATATTTCGGAATCGATAATGTTGGGAGAAATCAGACTTTGGGAAGGTGAAGCAGGTGATTCATGTAATGAAATTGTGTGGTCTCCAGATAGTAAGATGCTGATTTCCTGCTTTAAAATATTTTCTATTTCTCCCCCCGAAGTAGTTTTCAATCCCATCGAACCAACAGAAAGAATTCCAATTAACAATAACTGGCTTTGGTCACCAGATAGTAAAAACTTGCTTGTTGTTGAGAGAGACCTTCAGACCATAATAAAAGGTAATAAAGAACTCTCAGGAAAGATAAATATTTACGTCATGGATACAATGGGTAAGATAATTCTTAAAATATTAGAGCTTAAAGGGGAATTTTACGCTGAAGATGTGAATATTGATGCAGGCTGGTCACCTGATGGAAAAAAGATTGTTTATACATATAACAAACATTTGTTTATTGCTGATACTGTAAAACAACAAAAACAAATGATAACTGCGGTTGAAGCTATTTATAGAAGTCCCAAATGGTCCCCAGATGGTAACAAAATAATTTATATAACAGGGAATTTTAACAAGACATCATTAATAAAGATGTTTCAACTTCAGTAATTTTCTAAACTTTTATAATAATTATTAGTGAGCACTATAAACTTGCTAAGCTACGTTGCCCTCCTCATGATCATGATATAAACTAAACAGTGCAATAAAGTAACCTATAATTCTCTGGTTCGAAATAAGCAGAGCTTGGCACTGCTAACGCATTGTGAAATAACTTTGGGTCACACAGTTTTGATCTATTGACAGAGCTTCAATAATTATATAATTTGAAATCGCACGAAAATGAATGGTATTTCCGCTATAACTTCAGGTGACCAGAAAAACGGATACGATCTTCCAAAATCTGTTGGAATAATTTTCAGTGATGTAAAACGCGAGTATTTTCCGACTGAAGCTCAATATATAACAGAAAAAGATGCCGATGTTGATGCTCATTTGATAGCGGAGTATTTGAAGAAATTAGAAATAAAAGTTTTATTATATCCGGGCAATTCAGACCTTCCGACGAAATTAAAAAAGGATAAGCCGGACATGGTGATTAACCTTGTTGACTCCCTGAAGGGTTATGAATTTTTGAGCTCCACAATCCCCGGCGTGTTGGAACTTTTGGAAATTCCTTACACCGGAACAGACATTTTGGGACTGTCTCTCGATACAAATAAATTTGTTGTTAAAAAACTTCTTCAGCAAAATGGAATTCCCATTCCCAATTTCCAACTGTTTAATAGTGCAACAGATATGATGGATCCGACGCTTCGTTACCCTTTGATTTCGAAACTTAATGAAATCCACGGCGGAGTGGAAATTACCCAGGATTCGATCTCGGAAAATGAGAAACATTTGCGGGAGAGGTTGAAATATTTAATTTCGACTTATCATCAGTCGGTTGTTGTTGAGGAGTTCATTGTCGGCCGCGAAGTTACGGCAATTCTACTCGAGGGCTTGAATAAAAAAGTTTATATGGCGGAAAAAGTTTTTACAGAGACTGACAGGAAATATTTATTTCAAACTTTTGAGGACCAGTGGATGAGTAAGGGAATGAAGACTTTTTATTATCAAAAATACGAGGATCCGCTCTTAAGAGAGTATGTCAGGCGTGCTTTTGATATCGCAAAAATGATGGATTACGGAAAATTTGATGTCAGACTTGATTCATCGGGAAGATATTTTTTTATTGACTCAAACACCAATCCGGCTTTCGGTCCCAAGGAATCCGATTGCGCGCTTTCTTATATACTGGATTTATACGGTATAGATTTTCCTGAGATCCTGCGAAGACTTCTTATAAATACAATCCGCGACGCAAAAGGCAAGGAAAGGTTGCCGGTTACCGATGAAGCTTCAGAAGAAATATAAAAATATGAAAGTTGCGTTACTTTATAACGTAAGGCACATTTACCCTGACCCTAACGATCCAAGGTCACACAAGGAAGCTGATTTTGATGATCGAGAAACAATTGACGCGATTGTTGAAAACCTCAAAGTTCTTGGTCATGATGTTTTACCAATTGAAGCAAATGAGGAAGCCTACCAAATTCTTTATGAAAATAAAAATTCAATAGATATCGCCTTCAACTACTCTCTTGGAATAAACAGCAAAGACCGTACGGCAATCTTCCCTGCTATTTTTGATTTGTTAAAGATTCCATATACAGGTTCGGGGGTTTTGACAAACGCTTTGATTTTGAATAAAGCTAAAGCGAAGGATGTAATGAAAAGTCATGGAATTCCCGTTCTCCCGCATCATTTGTTTAAAAATGGCGATGACGTAAAAGCCGAACTGAAATTTCCATTGATTGTTAAACCCATCGCGCAAGGTTCTTCTGCAGGAATAACAAATGACAGCGTTGTTGAAAACGAAAGCGAACTTAGGCGGCAAATTAATTTTATAAATTCTACTTTTGGCGATTACGCACTTGTTGAAACATTTATACAGGGAAGAGAATTCTCCGTTCCGATGCTTGGTAACCCGCCCGAGATTCTTCCTATTATAGAATCGGACCATTCAAAACTGCCGAAAGGATATAGGAAATTGGATTCAATGGAAGTTAAGTGGGTATTTGAGGAGCAGTCGGAAGAAAATAATTTAATATGTCCGGCCAAACTTGATAGCATTGAAAACAAGATTAAAAATATTGCAATAAAGGTTTGGGATGCGCTGGGTATAAAAGATTTGTGCCGGATTGATATCAGGTGTGACCAAAACGGGAAGCCTTTCGTCTTGGAAGTTAATTCCCCACCTGGCTTGATTCCGCCTGAAGTCTCAAAAACATCTTATTTCCCCTTTTCAGCCAAGGTTGCCGGAATTGCCTACCCGCAACTTCTTCAGAAGATTATCGACACTGCGCAAAAACGATATCAATAATTCCGATATTGCTTGAATTTATTGTATAATAACGCATAACTCTTAGCCGAGGTGCTGAAATTGGCAGACAGGCACGCTTCAGGGGCGTGTGCTCTTACGAGCGTGCGGGTTCAAGTCCCGCTCTCGGCACCGGTTTAGATATTCTTTAGCTGTAAAATTACTTGCGCGGGTGGCGAAATTGGCAGACGCGTACGCTTGAGGTGCGTATGGAGAGATCCTTGCAGGTTCAAGTCCTGTCCCGCGCACAGATTATAAAGCTAATATAAGTTGACATAAGTTAAAACGCAAACAGATAAAAGTCTAACTAATAAAAAGATTGTTGGTGTAAATATGCCTTTTGTAAATATTTCTAATATTCCAAGTGATTGTGGAAAACTCTCGCAGATAATTGGAGAAAATAAATTCCTAGCCACCTCAGTTTTATTTTTTCTTATAACTCTTTATCTTTATTTTTTTCTAAAAGGGAAAAGGGTATTTATTGTTACATTAGCCGTTGGGTTAAGTTTCTTACTAGTACATATTTACATAATGTATTTGTACGTACCCTTTTTAGGAAAGTTTATGCTTTGGAAACCTATTTTTTGTATGTAGTTACTGGTTCCTTTAGTGACAGTTATCTTCTCATTAGACTAATTATTAAAGTTATTTGAAAATAGAAATTAACGAGCGGGGACAGAGTTTTTTAGTAAGAGAACTGAACTTGGAAGTCTGGATATGCTAAAATAAGCTGCTGGAAATTTCTTAATATTGGTTCAATCTTAGGAAACACCTGGTAAAAAAATGTCCACAAAATTTTAGTTAGCTCTTATGGTTATTCACTATCCTTTATTTAGTTACTCTTCTTCAGTTCCTGCGATATAACCATCTTCCGTTTTGGTTCCGGAAACCCCGTTAACGATAGAAGCGTCGCAAAATCTATCGGCCACTCTACGTATTTGAGAAAATCCGAGGGAGTACACAGCGAGCTTACAAATTACACCAGCTTTCAAATTATCACATCCTGTACAAAATTCCTTTATATCTTCTTCAGTTATAAAAGTTTTTCTTTCCGCCATCTTTGTCACCTCCTTTGTTGTGCAGATATTAAATAACA
>Ga0075624_117_pt1 | contig 22999 bp, 20 predicted proteins | sample RifGroA1_FD_68378 | JGI IMG/M metagenome (GOLD analysis project Ga0075624, IMG submission 68378) | Microgenomates (Woesebacteria) bacterium GW2011_GWA1_39_21 | reverse complement strand
ATTTGTGTCATTGACGGTATGGTTGATAAAAGTTACGATGTTGCATCGAAAGTTGCGGCAAAATTTCCAGACAAAATTCGCGTCGTTGGCTATTTGACAAACTTGGGTAAAGGACACGCTGTACGCTACGGAATGGCAAGAGCAAAAGGAGATGTTGTCGGCTTTATCGACGCAGGTGGGGATTTGGAACCCAATGGAATATCAATACTTTTAGAGCATTTTCAATGGTATGATGCCGATATTATTATTGGTTCAAAAAGACATCCGGCATCAAAAGTTATTTACCCTTGGCAGAGGAAAGTTATTTCATTTGTATACCAGATAATCGTAAAGATACTTTTCGGGTTGAACGTAAAGGACACTCAGGTTGGTATAAAATTCTTTAAAAGAGAAGTGTTGGAAAAAGTTATGCCGAGGTTGGTTGTTAAGGCGTTTGCGTTCGATATCGAATTTTTAGCTGTTGCAAATTATCTTGGATTTAAGAGGATTTATGAAGCCCCGGTTGAACTAAAAATGAATTTCAACGACGGAGTGTCAACGATTATTGGAAAAAAGTTCTTTCTTATATCGTTTGCTACGCTTTGGGATACCGTTGCCGTTTTCTACAGGCTGATGATCAAGCGGTATTATGATGCTAGAAATAAGGATAATTGGATTACACCAGAGTATCTAAAGATAAACGGTAAATGAATATTTTAATTTTTTCGTGGCGAGGTCCTGGGCATCCAAATGCGGGGGGTGCGGAGATTGCCACACACGAACATTCGAAAGCCTGGGTTAGGGCGGGTCATAATGTATTTCTTTTTACTTCCTCATTTCTCAATTGCAAAAAACAGGAAATGATTGATGGTGTAACTATCGTACGATCGGGAAATCAAGTTTTGGGAGTACACGCCGCGGCATTGGTTTGGTTCCTTTTGGGTAAACATCCTAAATTTGACATTGTTGTAGATCAATTTCATGGTATTCCCTTTTTTACTGTTTTATTTGTGAGAACCAAAGTACTTGCCTACATTCATGAAATAGCGATGCAAGTCTGGAAACAGAATGAACTACCCAAACCATACAATTTGATAGCTTCCGAGTTTGGTCCTAAAATTGAACCTCTAATTTTTAAACTTTATAAAAATGTCGATTTTCTGACGGTCTCAAGTTCAACTAAGACAGACCTCGTCTTGTTTGGTGTTGCTAAGGAAAAAATTCACATTATTCAAAATGGATTTAACAGTATAAGAGTTAGAGGTGTCAAAAAACAAAAAATATTGACCTTTTTAGGAAGCCTTGCAAAAGATAAGGGAATTGAAGACGCAATTGGAATATTTTCGGAAGTGCATCGTAAGGACGATAGTTGGGATTTTTTGATTGTCGGGAAGGGTGATAGTACTTACACCAAGTTACTAAAGCGTAAAATTAAAAAATTAGGCCTTGTCTCAAAAGTAAAATTTGAAGGGTTTGTTTCAGAGAGAAGAAAATTCGAAATCTTAGCCAAATCTTTTTGCATGATAAACCCTTCAATTCACGAGGGTTGGGGTTTGGTGAATATTGAGGCAAATTCAGTTGGGACACCGGTAGTTGGATATAAAGTTAAGGGGCTAATCGATTCCGTTGTAGACGGAAAGACTGGAATGCTTTTTCAAAAAGGGGAGTTTCATCAAATCGCGATGGAGATAATCAAGCTAAACAATGATAAAATCCGTTACTTGACCCTGTCTAACAATTGCATCAATTGGAGCAAGAAATTTTCTTGGGAAAAATCTACAAAAGAAAGTACGCAGTTGATTGAAAGTTTGTAAACATTGCGTAAATAATGGGTAGTTATCTTGGGTTGTATTTGCCAAAAGCCGCATATACGACTTCTTTCAATAAATCAAATTGATCAGAAAAATTTTTCATTTTCGATGGAGTGCTGTGTTTAGGATACGCTCGAAGTACTGGAATCTCTTTTGACAAAAGCCCTACTTGTCGAGCGCGGACTGCAAGGTAAAAGTTTAGGCCATACTGTAAAAAGACACTTCTAAATGGAAGAACTTTTGAGTGCAATAAATACCTTGCGCTGTAAGCTCTAAATCCGTTAGTTATATCGGTGTATAGATACCCGCCAAAAAGAGAAATAAGCGGTGAAGCAATAAAACGTACGCCAATGTATCTGTTAATGGGTGTGTTTACGGCTTTTCCGCCTTTGACAAAACGTGATCCCTGAATATAGTCATAGCCAGCGTCAAGCTCTTTGATGAATCTTGGAATGGCGTTGACACCATCTTTATTGTTCCCATCAACCTGAATAACTCCTTTGTAACCTTGTTTCAGTGCGTAGGAAAAACCCATCCGCAGTTGTGTAGCTTGCTTTCCGGGACCGAGTTTAGTAAGTAGTGTTCGGACATTATATTTTTTCATTACTGATAGTTTTGTCGATCCGTCGTTACTTCTACCATCGCAAATGATAATATCTGCTAATTTTGAGACTTTCTTCATTTTTTCAAGTTGTGTCAATATTCTTTGACCCTCGTTAATAATGGGGATGCAAACGCAGTATTTTGAAGATTTTTTTCGAAACTCGAATTTTTCGAATTTAGGCAATTCCCAGTCGCTTGTTCGCATAGAATGAGTTTATATAATTATTTAATTTTTGTGAAGAGTACGAAAATGTTAATTGGAGCCGTTGTTTTAAGTTGGGGCGGGTAATAGAGCTACTTTAAACTTTTGTTTATCTTTAAAAAGTCTTTAAAAAAGGTAAAAAATGATTTGTCGGAAAACAAATTAATGGGGAAGACATATCCATCAACCGTTACCTTTTTGATCGCATTTCTCCTTTGTATTATTTTAGAAATGTTTGAGATTACCCAGCCGATAGATGTGAACCTTGTCAGTCCGATTTTCCAATTTCCGTGAACCAGACACTCCCAAGATCCGATAAATACATATAGCATGATTGTAAACGGTAGGGAGGTAATCAAAAGTGATAGTGGATAATTTTTAATCATTGTAGATAAGCGGTTTTTATTAAAGTGCCATTTTACTTTTGTTCTGATAAAGGGCGCCAAATCTGTCGATGCTCGTTTGTGAAAGACAACCGCTTTTGGAAACCTTACGACTTTGTATCCCATGGACCTAGCGCGTAAGGCAATGTCCATGTCTTCATATCCAATTCCGTACTCAGGCCCGTAATGACCAATTTTTTGAAAAATATCTTTTTTTATTACACAGGCTGATCCGCTTGCTGAAAGTATTTCGTTTTCATTATTATATTGGCCACGGTCGGTTTCACCAGAACCGATAGTAATCGGATTTCCAAATTTATCCATCGTTTCACCAGCGCTATCGATGATATTCCTTTTGTAATAATTGAGAAGTTTACCCTGCAGAATTGCTATCGAAGAGTCGCTTTCCAGTTTATTAATTACGTATCTGAAATAGTTTTTGTCAATTGCTACATCGTTATTAAAGTAAGCAAGATATTTCCCCTTTGCGTGTTTTGCACCCAAGTTAAGGCCTTGACTATACATGTTTACTTTATTTTTAATAACGTGGCAGTTTTTTAATTTCTGAAACCTTTTTTGAAGATAGAGAACGCTTTCGTCGTCTGAATTGTTGTCGACAACAAACAATTCCCAATTTGGATAATTTGGCTTGGTTAAAGAATTGAGACAATCGTCGAGTAGTTTTAGTCTAACCCCATTCAAATTTGAGATAATGATTGATATTTTTGGATTTTTCATGATACTATCTCTGATAGATATTTTAAACTGAAACATTCGCTAATAAAAGTCTGTTATTTTTAATTCAGGCGATGTAGTATAAAAAAATGAAAAAAAGTCAGAATTTGGTATTAGTAACCGGCGGAGCGGGATTTATCGGCTCGCATATTGTAGACAATCTGATTGCCAGCGGTTATAAAGTTAGAATCCTTGATAATTTAGATCCTCAAGTCCACGCTGGGGGCAGACCGCCAAAGCACTTAAATAAAAAGGCACAATTTATCAAAGGAAGTGTCACCAACCGCAAAGTACTCGAAAGCGCTATTGATAATGCTGATTACATTTTTCATGAAGCAGCTGCCGTTGGTGTTGGCCAGAGTATGTATCAAATCAAACATTATACAAAAGTTAACACTTATGGAACTGCTGTTCTTTTGGACATCCTTGCCAACAAGCCAAATAAAGTAAAAAAAATTATCGTAGCTGCATCAATGAGCTCATATGGAGAAGGGTCGTACATCTGTAAAAAACACGGAGGAGTCAGACCTGGTTTGCGTGAGGAGACACAGTTAAAGAAAAAGCAATGGGAGCCTGGATGTCCAGTTTGTGGAGGCAAACTAAGACCAGTTGGAATAACTGAGGTAGAAATGCAGGATTGTAACTCGATTTACGCGATTAATAAAAAAGACCAAGAGGACATGCTGATGGTTTTTGGAAGAGCGTACGGAATTCCAACCGTAGCCTTGCGTTATTTTAACGTTTTTGGACCGCGTCAAAGCTTGAGCAATCCTTATACCGGTGTTGCCGCCATTTTTCTGAGTAGACTTATGTCTGGTAACCGACCAGTAATTTATGAAGATGGGTTGCAAACAAGAGATTTTATATCCGTCCACGACATAGCCCGTGTAAATATTTTAGCACTTAAAAGTGACAAAGCCGACGGTAAAGTTTTTAATGTAGGAACTTGCAATCCGATTCCCATTAAAAAGGTTGCGGAAGTTCTCGCAGATTTACTGGGAGTAAAAATAAAAGCAGAGATTACCGGCAAGTTTCGTGCAGGTGATGTCCGGCATTGTTTTGCTGACATTACTAAAATAAAAGATAAACTTGGTTTTTCCCCATCAATCTCTTTTGAAAGTGGTATGGAAGAAATTATTAAATGGAGTGCTTCCCAAAAAGCGGTCGATAAATTTGAAAAAGCTAGAAAAGAGTTGGTTCAAAGAAAACTTGCTTAGAATTTAATTTTTATCGTTTTATTTAGATAAATGTTTTGTAAAAAGAAAATAATCTCTGGTTTTTTGTTTTTCATATTTCTACTTGCGTTTTCGCCCAGGTATTCCCTAGCAGTGAGTTTGAAGGACCTAAACATCCAACCCGAGCGGATTAATCCTGGTAATATTTTATATAATGTGAAACGGGTTTGGGAGAAAGTGCAGGAGCGTGTCATAACAAACAAGGATGCAAAAATTAGACTCTACAGTAGTTTAGTTGAACAACGATTGTCTGAATTGGACTACGTTGTTGAAACAAAGAACCGAAATCAAATGGAGAAAACAAGCAGTCGTTTGGCTTATTATGCGGGGACGCTGGAAGAATTTTTAGAAAATAACGCTTCCCAGGAAACTAAGTTGCAAGTTCGGGAAAAGTACAAAACATATCTTGAACCCTTAGCTTTGATGAGGGACGAGTTTTCAGCCAACTCATCTGATTGGATGTTTGTCCAATATGATATCGACTCGTTAAATAATTATATTCAAAAGTTAGGAAGTTAGACCCCACAACTTCTACAAAATACAAGACTTTTTTGTTACATTTGGCTTTTTAGATGAATTTAAATGTCAGTTTTAGAGAGGGGGTTGTTTGCACCTAGTGTTGTATTATTTTTGCTTCAAACACCCTCGGTATTTATGCTAAAATTTGATATCAATAATGAACATTCTTCTTATTTCGCCCTATTTTGAGCCAGCTGTTGGTGGTGTTGAAACGCATTTAAGCGATTTGGTGAAATATTTGGCTTCTAAAAAACACATAGTATTTGTTCGTGCCTATAAAGCATTGGGGTCAAAATTTCGCGGAAAGACGAATGAGGATTCCCAATATCTTAAAATTCACCGGATGTGGTGGCCGGATTTTAATTTGGTGTTTAAACTTGAACGTTTTGCGTTTTTACGAACGATTTATATTGGGTTTGGACTTTTTATTGATTGTTTTTTGTTTTTGCTTAACCACTCAAAAGAGATTGACGTTGTGCAAGTGCATGGGTTCATCGCTGCGCTTTGGAGTCTTCCATTGGCAAAAATTTTTAAAAAGCGCTATGTTGTGAATACACATGTGGGTTTCAAATTTGAAGAAGCTTCTTTGATGACAAAAATGGTTTCTTATGTTCTGGAAAGTTCTGATGCTGTTTTAGTTTTAACAAAAAACGCGAAAGATGCACTTGTTGAGATTGGTGTTAACCCGTCCAAAATTATAATTTACCATTATTGGGTTGACCAAGATATTTTCAAACCCCAAATGTCTGCGAAGAAAAAACTTGGTTGGGGCGATAGATTTACAGTTTTGTTTGTTGGCAGACTTGTAGAGGTAAAAGGTATCAGGACAATTTTAAAGTTGGCTTCAAAACTTTCTAACATTACGTTTGTTATTGTGGGTTCTGGACCATTAACGGATTTGGTTAAAACCGCGTCGGAAAAAATAAAAAATATTAGATTTTTAGGAAAAGTTAACAATAAGGACCTTCCCATTTATTATTGCGCTTCTGACGTTTTATTAATTCCGTCGCGTATCATTAAACAAGAATATGAAGAGGGAATTCCACGGGTGATGATTGAGGCCCTTTCTTGCGGCCTACCTGTGATAACAACACCATCGGGAGGGATACCAGATGTTTTTAACGAAAAAATTGGAAGCATGGAAGATGATAATTATATAGAGATTAAAAAGTCTATCCAGAAGTTTGTTCTCGACAGGAAACTTTTGAAACGTAAGTCGGAAAGTTGCAGGGAATTTGCACTTGCGAATTTTGGAATTAAAAATGCACAAATTATTGAACAAAGCCTTTTTTCGTAAATTAATAATCTCACCAATTCTGCCTCTTGTTATTTCCCTGGTGATTTCTATTCCTTGGTATAGAAGTGGATTACTTATTGGAGGGGCAGAAGAAAGTCTCTCATTTGCTTTTCCCCAGAGGACTATGGAATTTTATAGGTATGCCTGGAATGATGCTGCATTCGGAGCACCACAGACAGTTGCGCATTCTCGCTACCCTTTTTTTTATCTAAGTTCTTTACTGGTCAAACTTGGGTTGGAGCCGGGGCAGGTTCAGGCTGGAGCATTTATCTTGCTTTATGCTTTGGGTGGTTTTGGGGTGTATCTCTTTTTATCTGAATTATTTGGAAAAGCTGAAGCGGCTTTCGGAAGTGTATTCTATTTAATTAATACGTACACTTATGCCAATATTTGGCACAGATTCATTTCACCTATTTTTTTCTTTTATCCACTATTTCCGTTATCTCTCTACTACTTTTACCTACTTTTAAAAAAAAGAAAGCTCAAGTTTTTATTTTTGTTTATTTTGGTAAATTCGATATTTTCGTATGCGTATTCTTCTCCGGCACTAATTATCACGCAATGGGTACCATTGGGAATTCTTGCTGTTTCTGAATACCTAACAACTAAAAGCAAGAAGTTTTCTGAAAAGTTTTTGCCGATAGCCTTTTTGCTTTTGGCAATTTTATTGTGGGCTCTAACAAACTGGTGGTGGATTAGATATGTTCTTTATAATTCTGTCTCATACTACGGAGGAATTTTCAGTCCTGAATTTAATCTTAGTGTGTTAAAAAGTCTAAGCAGCCAACAACCCTTTAGTATTTTTGGGTTACTGCGGTATCCAAACGTGATCCCGAATATTTTTAATTATCTAAATTTGATAATCCCAATTCTAGCTTTGTCCGGATTTGTACTTATTAAAGATAAATTTCAAAAACTTGCAATCATCTTGATTGTTGCTATTACCTTCTTTATGTTGAATGGCACGAATTTCCCAACTGGATTTATTATGGAGTTTATTTTTCAAAAGTTGAGTTTTATGCAGCTATTCAGAAATCCTTACGAAAAATTTGGAATTGTATTGATACTAATTTATGCAATGTTGATCGGTAAAGCATTATCTTATCTTTATAGAAAAAAAATATATCTGTTTTTAATAATTGTTATAGTTGCTGGATTTGCACACGTATTTCTGTGGAGGATATCTGTCTTTGGCGGCAAGGAATATAACGCATACATAAAAGTTCCGGAAAGTTATACAGATCTTAAAAACTACTTGTCGACCGACAAAAGTGTTTACCGCCTGTTAACCATTCCGATGATTCGTAGCGACGGGGTGAAGTTTAACTGGGAAACACCATTTTCTGGAATCCAGCCATACATGTATATTTTCCAACAATCCTCTTTGGACAAAGTTTTAGGAAGTAAAGATTTTAATCAATACTGGAAAGCTTTACGGCAAAGTTACTACGAAGGTAGACTTGACGAGTTGGCAGGATATGGGAACATCAAATATCTCGTTGTCGAGAAAGATTTGGATGGGGGTCAGTCAAATTTAGATACCACTGAAAAAGAAACATCATATCTGCAAAATGGTATATTACCAGATATCCAAAATAAGACAGTAATATGTAAGAATTACGTGGCAGGCAGCCCTTGTGACGTTAGCAGTATTGACTTCCGAAATATAATATTTATTACAATTAAATTTGCATCGGGTTTTTCGGGAAACATAAGACTAGATTTACAAGATAACAATAATGAACACCTTGACTTTAGCGGTGATGTTGATGGCTTTTACCGTATTTATCCGCTTGCCGATTCCTTTACATTCGACCTTCGAAATCCAACTGAAAGATATGCTCATTTGAATATCAGTAAATTAAAATATTTGACAATTACTGTCCCCGAAGGCGAACTTCGCGTGAATGAGATTTCTGTAAACAAAGGGCGTGGAAACAAGACTAACTACTACGATGAAGTAATTTCGACGAAAAATGTAGACCTTCTTAAGTTAAAAGGTGAGTACTTTGTTCCCAGAATATACTCGCCTTCATATATCCTAAAAACTACGGATTGGAATAGCTTGTTGAATCTTGGAAAGTTACCGGCAGCGTTTATTTTTGAAAATGACGTGATTAGTGAAAGTGAAATTGATTTTTCTACGGACGTAGATACTCCACCAAAGATCACTTTTAGAGCTGAAACTCCGGCAAAATACGTTATAAATGCAAATGAAATAACATCACCTTTTTGGTTAGTCTTTTCTGAGGCATATGATCCAAGGTGGAAATTGGTTGACTTAAGCGGGGGTTATTATTTACCATTTAAAATAAACGGCATGTCAAACGGTTATTTTATTAGTCGTCAAGGGAACGATTCATTTGTTTTAGAATTTAAATTATAATAGCGTTCAAGAAAACTCTCTGGTTTAGGATATTAACATGGAAACAGAAGACTACTACCAAAAAGGAATGTATTTGAAGAAGGCAAGCAAGGAGCGAGATCTTTTTTATAATTATATCGTTAACACTGTTTGTGGAGATTTGGTCGGCGGGCACAAAAATATTTTAGATGCCGGGTGTGGAGATGGCTCTCTGTCAAAAAAGATAAAAGATGAAACTGGGGCAAAAGTCTATGGTTGTGATATTTCCAAAAAAGGATTAGAACTCGCCCGAAAAAAAGGAATATTAACAAAGGTTTGCGATTTAGATAAACGTTTTCCATACAGAGCTAATAGTTTTGATTTGCTCTTTTCAAACCAAGTAATAGAACATGTTTTAAGCCCGGATCATTATTTGTCCGAATGTTATAGAGTTTTGAAAAACGGTGGAAAGCTGATACTTACAACTCCAAATTTAGTTGCGTGGTATAATCGGGTACTTTTTCTTTTCGGGATTTACCCCATTTTTCTTGAGGCTAGTATGCGCGATAAAAGAGTTGGCACAAAGTTTATGAAAAAATTTGCCGCGACAAAACAAGGGGTCGGGCATATTAGAGTTTTGACAGCTGAAGTACTTAAAGATCTATTAAAGTTGAACAATTTTAAAATTATCCGTATTACTTCGTTAAAGAGAAATCTTTTTGGAGATTTACCAAAACAAATGAGAATGGTATATAAGTTTATCGATGGAATTTTTTCTAAGTCAACAGAGTTAGGGTCGGATACGTTGGTTGTGGCTAAGAAAGCAAAATAAAATTATATTACGATAAAATCCAGAATGAAAAAGTGGAATAAACATATTTTCACCGCAGAGCTTCCCTATGAAAAGGATGCTGTTGTTTCCCTATTTTTGCGAGAGAATTTTGCGCAGGTGGATGATTTTATTATGAGTTTAGGACAGATGTCTAATATTCCACCGAGTCGGCTTTTGACCTACAAAAATGGAAAACTGGTTAACGAAAAAGTTTACGTTAAAAATAATTTGAAAGAGGCAGGTCTTAAGCTATACCTATATAACATTCCAAAAGCTTTGACTTTTGTAACGATTGACTTAATAAGAGCTTTGAAAACAGTTAATTTTAAATGCGATATATTTTTTGCGCAGCATTTTATGCCGGCTTTTGTTGCCATCATCCTTAGAAAACTTGGCATTTTAAAATGTAATAAGATCGTATTTTGGATGTTTGATTTTTTTCTTATTCCGCCAGAATTTTTGCGCAGTTTGTACTATCGAGGCATTGATTATGTTCAGAATTTTATTCGTACCAACGTTGATGAAATTTGGTATACAACCCCAAGACTTGCAGAGACTGACGTGCAGCATTTTGGAAGCTTACCAACAACAGTTGTAAAACGATTAACTCATGCAGTGTTTTTTAGGAGAATTTCAGTTAAGTCGCCAAGACCCATTCCACCTTTAAAATTAGCATTTCTTGGGTCGCTGCGAAGAAATAACGCCGTTTATGAGGCTGTAAAGACAGTTGAGAACTGCATTAAACTAGGTATGAAAGCGGAACTTCATATTATTGGGTCCGGACCAGAAGAAAATCGTCTTATAGAATACGTTAAAAAAAGTAAAATTTCTAAAGCGATTAAATTTTATGGATTCGTGGATGACGGCATAAAAATTGCAAAAATATTTTCCCGATGTCATCTAGGTTTATCGCTTTATCCATCAGACCCATACGGACCAAATTGGTATTTAACTTCAGGGAAATCTCGTAGATATATTGCTCAAGGGCTACCGCTTATCGTAACTACTGTTCCATACCTGGCAAAATACATTTATGATTACAAAGCGGGAATTATTGTTGACAATGACCCGGGAGTTATAGCAAAAGAATTGAAAAAGATTTATGATAGTCCCAAAATGCTAAACTCACTTCGTCGTGGTGTTAATAAACTATACCATCAGTATCAAGCTGATAACATTCTTAACAAGCTGTTTACATCAATGTTCTCAACGGGAAAAATATGAAGAAAAAAAAACTAATCCCAGTTTTTTATCCTGACTATGGTAAAAAAGAGGAAAAGGCGATTGTTGATGTTCTTCGTTCCGGCTGGATTGGCCTGGGTCCAAAAACTGAAGACTTTGAACAAAAATTTTCGAAGTACATGGATGCTAAGTACTCGGTGGCAGTGAATTCTGCGACGGCGGCACTTCATTTGGCTTTACTTGCTGCTGGAGTTGGTAAGGGTGACGAAGTGATTGTCCCTTCGTTAACATTTGTGTCAACTGTACATGCGGTGATGTATGTTGGGGCGAAACCAGTTTTTGCAGATATTGAGCGCGACACCTTATGCATTTCAGTGAACGACGTAAAAAATAAAATCACTAAAAAAACAAAAGCAGTTATCCCTGTTCATTATGGGGGGTTACCTTGCGATTTGGACTCCCTGCAAAAGATCGCGAAGAGCCGTCACATTATTATAATCGAAGATGCGGCACATGCATGTGGGTCTATTTACAAAGGTAAAAAAATTGGGTCATTGAGTGACTACACATGCTTTAGTTTTCACGCTGTTAAAAATTTAGCAACGGGTGATGGCGGTATGATTACCGTTACGGATCAAAAGACATCGGAGAAATTAAAGCGCTTGCGTTGGGTTGGAATTACGAAAGACACATGGGGTCGAATCGAAAAAGTTTTAGAACACGGGCTTGCTTCTAATAGAGGTTATGGTTGGTATTATGGAGTTCATGAGCTAGGTTATAAGTATCATATGAATGACATTAATGCAGCGCTTGGTTTGGTTCAGTTGGCAAAACTCGACATGGCAAATAAAAAAAGAAGGGCGAAGGCGGAGTATTATAATGAACACCTGAATGGAGTTGGTGATATTGTTTGCCCAGTTCTGTCAGACGTTGAAAGTGGAACAGTTAGTGCACAACACAATTATGTCATTAGAACAAAACTACGAGACAAGTTACATCTATATTTACGCAAACATTACATTTCTACCGGAGTTCATTACATGCCAATTCATCTGCAACCCTTTTACCGTAACATTTTCCCTAATGTAAAACTTCCTGTTACGGAAAACGAATGGAAGAAAGTGCTGACCCTACCTCTTTATCCTAAACTTACAAGAGTTGAACAAGATTATATTATTGATAGAATTAAGGAATTCTTCAAAAACAAATAGGGGTTTGTTTTACCTATTCATTGTACAATGAGAATTGCAAATGGTCGTTTGATAGCACATACAATATGCGAAAGCCTTTAACGGGTAATTTATCTAATTTTGTCAAATTGCGTAAGTTAAGGAAGAACGATCTTAAAATGCTGAGATTTTGGAGGAACGCAAACCGCAAATTTTTTTTTAACAAGGATGTAGTCTCGCCAAAAATGCAGATTAACTGGTATTATGACAGATACCTCAAGAACCCAAACGATACTATTTACATAGTGTTGTATAAAAACGTTCCAGTGGGGACGTTGGCAATGATAAAACACGACAACGGTGAACTTGAGATTGGAAGAGTCATGTTGGGAGAAAAAAAATACGCGAGGAAGGGTATTATGGGAAAAGCTCTTGAGCTTCTTTTAAAACTATATGAAGAAAATAATACAGATATGAAGCGGTTTTTTTTGGAAGTCATTAGAACAAATAAGTCTGCAATCGAATTTTACGAAAAGCACGGTTTTAAACAAATTGAGGAAAAAGCTGACGAAATTGTTATGACCAAAGATATCTAAGCAATTTGGATTGGATACTAATTAAAAACGAATGATCAACGTCACAAAAACATATTTGCCAAGTTTAGATGAGTACAATAAACATTTAAAAGAATTATGGAAGACCTCTTATGTAACAAATGATGGACCACTGGTAAGAAAGTTGGAAGAAAAATTAAAAAAATATTTAGGAGTCAAAAATCTTAGTGTTGTCTCAAATGGGACACTTGGACTTCAAATTGCAATTAAGGTACTTAACCTCAGGGGCGAGATAATTACTACGCCATTTTCTTATGTTGCAACGACCTCAAGTATTGTCTGGGAAAATTGCAAACCTGTTTTTGTAGATATTAATTCGAAAACGTTGTGTATTGACGTTAATAAAATTGAAGCGGCCATAACCGGCAAAACCAGTGCAATTTTGGCAGTCCACGTTTATGGGAATGTATGTGATGTGGAAAAAATAGATAAGATCGCAAAAAAATATAATCTGAAAGTTATTTACGATGCTGCACATGCATTTGGGGTAAACTACAAAGGAAGATCTGTTTTAAACTACGGTGATATTAGCGTTCTCAGTTTTCATGCCACAAAGGTATTCCATACGATTGAAGGTGGGGCTTTGGTTACGAGTGACGGGGATTCGGCAAAACGTATTTGGTTCCATCGAAATTTTGGACATGAAGGTTCCGCAAGGCCTGATAAATTTCTGGGTTTGGGTATAAATGCGAAGATGTCTGAACTTCATGCTGCGACGGGTTTATGCATTCTGCCAAAAATGAAAAATATGATAAGAAAAAGAAAGAAATTAACCGAAAGATACGATCAGCTTTTATCAGGCTGTGCATCAAAAATGCCAAAAACGGTACAGGGTGCGACATCTAATTATGGATATTATCCTGTCTTATTTGAATCCGAAGCACAATTGTTGAAAATTGTGAAGTATTTGAACGCAAATTCAATATTCCCTCGAAGGTATTTTTACCCGTCATTAAATACTCTAAGTTATGTAAAGTATAATTCGTGTCCGATATCGGAAGATATTTCCCGAAAAGTACTTTGTTTGCCTTTGTATTATGAGTTGAGGATTGAAGATGTAGGGTTGATAGCAAAATTAATACTAGCAAAGTTATAATGGGATTTATAACAAAAGAACAAATATTACAGGTTGGGTTTAAAAATGTCGGTAAGGGAGTTTTAATTTCGGAGAAAGCTTCTGTGTATAAACCCGATATGATTTCTGTCGGAGATAATACCAGGATAGATGATTTTGTTGTCTTGTCTGCGGGAGATGGCGGGATACGTATAGGAAAAAACGTTCATATCGCCGTGTATAGTTCGCTCATCGGAAAGGGTAAAATAACCGTTCAGGATTTTGCTAACATTTCATCAAGGGTGAGTATATATTCCAATAATGATGACTATTCCGGTAATTTTATGACTAATCCAACTGTCGATAAAAGATTTTCAAATGTGGAAGCAAGAGATGTTTATATCGGCAAACACGTAATTATTGGAAGCGGAAGTATTGTTTTACCAGGGGTAACACTTGAGAACGGAGTTGTAATTGGTGCTTTGTCATTGGTGAAAGCCGGGATTTATGAAAAATTTGGTATTTATGGTGGAATACCAGTAAGATTTCTAGAATTGAACTCTGAAAATGTGCAAACAGAGTTAAGCTTTGCTTATATGTCATCCTCCTTGGGGAAACCCCGCCTTTTAAGGCGGGGAGGATGTCATTTTTTAAGTTCTCCGCTTAGAAGGTTGGCCGCTAATGCAGAACAGAAAATTTGAACAGCACTATTTTGACTGGGAGATTGCCGAGAAGGAAAATTTTCCAGTTGTGATTTCAATGGTTCACCATATTTTGAAGCTTTGCAAAAGAATTTCTAAGCCAGTTAAAGATTTGGTGGTTCTCGATGTGGGTTCCGGAACAGGTCAATATTCCTTTGAAATTGCAAAGAAGGTTAAGAAGGTTGTAGGTGTTGAACCATTTACTGAAGCCTACCAGCGGTCTTTAGTTAAAAAAAAGAAATATAAAATTGGAAAAAAATGCACATTTAAAAATATACCGATTGAAAAATATAGCACTAATCAAAAATATGATTTGGTTTTGTGTCTTGCAACCCTCGAACATATGCCCAATGCCGAAGCGTCGTTTAAAAATATTTTCAACATATTAAATGATGGGGGAATGATTTATTTGACGGTTCCAAACAAGCTTTGGCCCTACGAATATCACTACAAATTATTTTTTCTTTCTTGGCTACCTTTGGAGATAGGTAATTATTATGTTCGTTTAATGAAAAAAGGGATGTCATTTGAAGATAGCGCGTATGCAAAAAGTTATTTTGGGTTAAAAAGATTTTTTAATTCGTTTCCATGCAAATTTGAATTTTTAATTCCGGAACCCGATGAAATGTTCTTAGGACAAGGAGATACTGGCGTTTTTTATACAATTATGAAAAATGTCGGGATTCGCTTATTGAAAAAATTTCCGTTTCTAATGGTTTTTTCTAAGGGTTTTTTGGTTCTTATCACAAAAAAAGAAAATAAGAAAATATGAATGAACCTAAAATTTCAATTGTCGTTTTAAGTTTCAATGGGGGAGAGTGTTTAAGAAGATGTCTTTCTAGCGTAAAAAAACAAATTTACCCCAAGAATATGGTTGAGATAATTGTCGTTGATAATGGTTCTACTGACAGAAGCGTTAATATTGCTAAGAAATACACCGATAAAGTTTTTGTCATTCGTAATTTTGATGGGGGATATTCGAATAGAGCCAGCGGTATGAAAATGGCCAGTGGAGAATATGTATATATGATATTAGAGCAGGATATGGAACTTCGAAGTAAATATTTTTTACAAAAAATGGTAAAACCTCTCGTTGAAAACTCTCAAATTGTAGCGAGTTTTACTAGAGAATACCCGAATTCCAGGCAACCCTGGATAAACCGTTACATTTCTTCAACCCCCTCACAAAGCGCTCCACTTTTTGAATATTTAACACCTTCTGTTTCTTCGACAATTGTAGAAAGTAAAGTGGATTATTCTGTTTGTAAATACGTAATTGGTCATATTCCGACAACGACACATATGATATTCCGTGTAAGCTTTTTAAAAAAAACTACTGTTTGGAAGCAAAAATGGGATTTTGATCACGATACAATAACAAAATTGGTGAAGGCAGGGTATCAAAAATTTGCGTATGTGTCGGATGCGGGCATATATCATTATCACGTCAATAATTTAAGAGAGTTGGTAAACAAGAGTCTGCGGAATTTGGACAATCATTATTTCCCTTACAACAGATCTCTGACATATAAATGGGTTGATTTCTCAAATAAAAAAGAAGTTTTAAAACTTTTATTTTGGGTAATTTATGCTAATTTGTTTTTTCCTGCTTTGATTAAGGGATTCTATAGATTTTTAAAGACAGGCGATCCAATCATGCTGGTTGAACCCATTGTCGTGATTGTAACTACAGACGCTCTCATTCTTAAGTTTTTGACAAATGACGTTGGAAGAGGCCTAGTTGCGAAAGCTGCAAGAACAATATTCAAGTTTAACTGAGAATATCCATTTCTTCTACTCCTGTCTATCGACTATTTGAGCATTACCCTGATATCATTAGTTTTGTTTGTCACTTGGTATTTATCTATATAGAAAGAGTAAACATGATCTTTTGCTATCATCTGGCCTTCATACCCGTACCTTTTTAGTTCTTCGCTGTTAGGGTTGTTATATATCTGTTGTAAACTTTGAAAATTATCGACTGGAAACGGCGATACATCAAAATTTAAATTGAGCTCCTTATGTGTTAAAAGCATATAGTACGGAAAACCGAAACGAATTGTGTAATAAATATATTCATCATCGGGACCAGTAAAGAGATAGGCGGAAGAGGCCTGCGTGTCTAGAACTGGTACGGCGGAGTTAATTTCTTTCGCAACTCTGATGTGGTCAACTTGTGGGCGTCCCACTTTTGTGAGGGTATTGAAATAAGAATTGAGAGAATAAGTGTTTGCAACCAGAAAGACACAAACTATCAGAAACAAGAGGAACGATTTTTTCTTAATAAAAGAACCAAAGATAGACAAACTAATAAATACGCACCGGGTAATAAAAGGTAACGGGTGTCTGAATGAACAGTTCCGCTTGGAAAAACGATCCATGGGATCCAAATTACAGCGCAAGTTGAAATTAAGTATATAAATCCAGTTGTGGCAACTTTTAAATTAGCCTTTCTTTTTTGAGCAAAGAAAATTGTGAAGGCTACTAGAATATAAATTCCGACCAGAGTGTCGATTATCACTATTATGTTATGGTAAATCCCACTTGTGTCGTATTTTAAAGTAAATCCAAATAGTAGGTAAACTACTGCTGTTATTGTGGTAGTTAAAAATGTAAATTGTTTTGGTGCTTTGATACCCCTTTTAATTAATTCAGTGATAATAAGTGAAATCAGAAGGAATGACCCGGCAAATGTTAGATATTTTTCAGGACTCAGAAGGTCTGGCCGGCTTAGGTTAATTTTAAAAAACATAATCGCTTTATCTGGAATGAAAGCGGCCCCCAAATATGAGAATGGCAGGAAAAATAAATGCGGTTTGAGTTTTGGAATTGCAAGTATATTTTCGAGATATCCACCCCCATACCTTGTAGCAGTGACACTATAAAAATATATGCTAGGAAATAGAAATAGGACTGAATGTGCAACAACCGATACCAAGTTCACCCCTTTTTTGTTTGAATTTAATTTGTGAAGCAAGTAAATTGTGATGGGCAGTACAACAAGCAGCCCGTGAATTCTTATTGGCGTTAGGTAAAAACTAAAAGACATAAGTAATGCGGGAGTAATAATTTTTTTATTAAATATTTTTCCATTGAATGGTTCGTAAAAATATAAAAACAAATTGAAAAGAGCGATTGAAAAATATGTCGACATGTTAAAAACCCAGTTGGTTGATTCAACTCCTGCAAAAGCAACAGCCACAAGAATTGCGGAAAGATAGGCAGCAAAATTGTTTTTTGTCAATTTTTTGATTGTCGGAATAAATGATATCGCTGAAAGAATTTTAACGATTGTCGATACAAAGTAGTATGGAAATGGGTTGAACCCGAAAAATCTTGAGATCTCACCGACAATAATATTGGAAGCGTCATAGTTTCCCAAATAGTTGTTCAAATTAAAATACGATAGCCGTGTGGGGAAGGCGATATAGTATCTGTAAAGCGCTAACCAATCATCACCGGCAAGTGAAAACGAAAGGGTTTTTCTGTAGTTAAAAAATACAAGACCAGCGATTAAGAGGAATACAATAAGAGGAATTTTCTTTTTCTTTAAAACTCGCATCTGATTATTCACGGTAAAATTCTTTTAGTATTTTTTCTTACTGAAGAATAAATTATTTATCTTTTGGTTTTCTTTTGTTTTGTATGCTTGAAGATTGCCATTACCTGTAATGGTATACACTTTGTAACCTAATTTTTTTAGAAATGAAATGGTTTTGACACGGTTGTTTCCAGCATCTTTTAGCAAATTATCGACTACCTCCACAAGTAGATCGGGTGAGTTTTTCTTGTTTAATATTTTTTTGGAGCCCTTGAGTACTTTCATCTCCGCTCCTTCAACGTCTATTTTTATTAACTTTATTTTTTTTATTTTGTTTTGACTTACATATGTGTCGAGTTTGGTGGTTTTAACTTTAATCTTTGGGAAATTGTTTTTAATTTGGTGACTGATTAACGAACTTGCCTCATTGTTTTTATAAAGAAAAGAGTATCCATTTTTATCTGATACAGCTACTTTGTTCAAAGTAACATTATGAAGCTTATTGATTTTTAAATTATTCTCCAATCTTCTATAAAAAATTGGTTCAAAAATATAAACCTTTCCATGGCCTCCAACCATTTTTGATGCAACTAAAGAATGCCAAGCGTCGACGTACGCACCGACATCTATAAAGACATCTCCCTCGGATAATATGTGGCCAATCAATGCTGTTTCGTTTGGGTTGATTAAACCAAGGTAAATGAAACCCAACTCTTCCGCCTCTTTTCGAGTTAGTTGTAATTTCAAATTGTTGATCCCGCAATATATATCCAAATTCCGCTTATTTTTACTCAAATACCTTAATACTTTTTTACCCGGGCCGGTTTGTGACAATCTTGTACTTAGAGATGAACCCAATAATTGGTACACGGCTCGAAAGATGCGTTGTTCAAGTTGAGTAGGTATCATCTCATTTAATTGCTATGCCGATTTTTTTGAATACGAAATATTTGACTTTTTTGCCACGAACAAATTTGTTGAAAGCAGTCGTAAAATTAACATCGTCGCTTAGAAGCAGTCCTTTTTTTGGAAGATGTGACCACGTTTGATTGTATTCAAATGTCATTGTTTTAAAAGTGTGTTCACTGTCGTGGAAGAAAATGTTGATTTTCCTGAGCTTCTTAACCAATTTGGGAAGTTCTTGATACGTGTCTCCCAAGGTTAATCTCCACCTGTTTCTAAGTTTATTAGGGACAAGGTATCCTGAGTTTTGTCCCGGAGGTAAACTGTCCAAGTGCAACTCATTGTTTCCATATGTGTACCACTGAAAAGGCAAATCTATCGAATATAAAGACCCTTTTTTGTTGTCGTTTAGGGCCTGAAGAATGAACCCGGAAGAAACGCCTGCGGCTACTCCGGTTTCTAATACAACCGTTGGTTTGTATTTTCGTACCAAAAAGTAAAGAATTTGTTCTTTATCTTTGAGTATTTTTTTCAACAACTTATAACTACTACGGTTTTTAAAATTTACTTTTGGTGCATATTTATTATAAATATTTTTTGTAGTTTCCAGATTTTCTTCATAGTTATATTTTTGCGACTCTGTCATCACATTTCTTTTTGTGAATTTCGGAATGTAAATTAATTTCTTTATTAAGAATCTAAATATGGATACAGTGTTTTGTGGGTGGCCAATCCAGTAGGCTAACAAACTTTTGAGAAGTAGGTAAAACCAGAGAGCTGTTCTTTTTAAATATTCTAAGGAGTTGTTCTGCATAAAACGTTTAGTTGATTATAGTCAAAAAATGGACATTTTGCATAAGTTAAAGGAAGCTTATGATATATAATCTTTTATAAAAGTTACAAACTTGGATAGGAAAAGATATAATCAGATTGTATGAAAAGAGTATTTGTCACAATTATTGTACCCACATTCAATGAAGAGAAAAATATCGAAAACTGCCTTGTTTCAATAAAAAGACAAACTTATAAAAATTATGAAATTATTGTTGTTGATGGTTTGAATTCGAGAGACAACACTTACGAAATCTCCAAAAAGTACGCAGCAGTTTTTAAATTCGGAAGGGAAAGAAGCCAGCAACGAAATTATGGAGTTGAAAAATCAAAAGGGAAATATATTTTTTTTATTGACGCAGACATGCAACTTCAGCAATCTGTTGTTTCAGATTGTATGCAAGCTGTTAAAGAAGGGTGTGTCTCTGTTACAGTTCCTGAAAGATCAATTGGCGAGGGTTATTGGTCCAAGTGCAAAGCACTGGAGAAAAATTTATACATTGGAGATGATGCCATTGAGGCACCACGTTTTTTTGAAAAGAAATTATTTCTTAAGGTTGGTGGGTATAACGAAAAAATGATTTCAGGTGAAGATTGGGATTTGCGCAGAAGATTTGCAGATCTTGGAAAGATTGGAAGAACCAAATCATTTATAAATCATTATGAGGGAAGACTTACATTATTGGGAGATTTGAAGAAAAAATTATACTATGCAAAAACGTCGGAATCGTACCTTTCCAATAATGTCAAAGGGTTAAGTGACGTCTTAAAATTTATTTTCCGCCCTGCGTATTTTTTGAAATGGCGGGCGATTGTTTCAGATCCGTTTCATGCGGTCGGTTTTATTGTAATGAAATTTTCAGAGCTGTTGGTCGGTGGATTTGGTGCGATTATTTTTAAAAAGAAATTTTGGGAAAAATTGGGAATAGTTAGATTGTTATAAAACCATGAAACTCTTTTTTTTAAATAGATCCTTTAAAAAATCTTTAGCGGTTTTTGTTCTCCTGACATCATATTTAACAACTCTGACGTACCTGGCTGTTGGAAAAAGTTTTAATCTCGCGTTAAGTGGCGATGACTGGCTGATGCATTGGATGACGTGGAGCATTTTTTATGTCAGAAAAATCACAAGCATCTACAATCCCATGGCGTACTTGTGCACATATTGTCCGCACTGGCCACAACTGGCGTTGATGGAACATTTTTGGGGTTACAACCCTTTTTACTATTACTTAATATCAATGATATCCAGGGTATTGGTTGCGTTAGCACTTTTTTATTCACTGAAATATATAACCAAAAAGAGGTATCTTGCCTTTATGGCTGCTACTTTTTTTGCTGTTGGCTATTTGGGAATAGAAACGACAGATTGGGTGTTTAATTTTATCCACTATCTGGGTCTTGCGATCGCTGTAATATTTTTAGCTTTATATTTCAGGGCAAAGGAAAAACCGAGTGTTAAAAATGTTTTACTTGCCGCCTTTGTCTACTTGCTAGCGCTAATTGTTTCGCCTCCAAGGATGCACGGGATTTTGCCGCTAATTTTTATTCTGGAAGCGGGGTGGTTTTTAATCGAGGGGAAGAATTATAAATTTAAGCAAGCAATTATCAGAATTCTTTTGATGATTTTTGTCTTTAGATCCCTATTTGTTGGACTCGGTGATTTAACGATGTTTTTGAGGAAGTACAATATTGATATTGGTGGTGGGCACAATGTCTACGGCTACGGGGAACAGGATTGGACGTTCGGAAGAGTCGTACAAGGTTTCGATGCAGCAAAAACGACTTTAGAGGAAGGACGCAGCGACATCCTTCTTTACCCTATGATTACTATCGGAAACGATGTTCTTCCTGACAGGTTGTGGAAAATTATACCTTTTCAAAAAATTTCGTTTTTTGGCAAGTACCCGTTTACCTTTTTTACTTTTATATTTCCGACAATTTTGTTTTTGGGAGTTTTAGGTTGGTTGCTTTTTAGAATAATTGACTTAAATATCAAACAATATATATATTTTTATCTTGCATTATTTTTTCTTCTCGTTACCGTTTATTTATTTAAAAGAAGTAACGTTTCAACTTTTTCGAGTGAATACGTTGCTTATGCGTTAGTGGGTGGATATGCAGTTATCCTAAGTGTGTTTTTGTTTTTTGTTTTGAGAAAAAAAGAGACACTTATAAGTCTTGCGATAGCAATTGGGATGGGTTGGATGGTCACCCCGGGGATATTTCCATATTTGATTGATCCTTTAAATATTCTCCATAGTTGGGGTAGGTATTCGATTCACCAAGGTGTCGGGCTTTCGATTTGGTTTGCAGCGATATTTTTTATTGCGATGAAATATTTACAAAAGAAGCGTAAGTATCTACAACTGGCTTTAGTTTGTCTTTTGGTAGTGGTGTTTGCGTACATGCACTCGAGTTTTACAAATGGGTATTTGACTGATGTAACTAAATATAGAAGTCTTGAAATTGATAAAAAATATTGGAGTCAGATAACAAGCGAAGTTTCATCGTTGGACAAAAATGTTTTGTCTGTATTTTATCTCGAGTCCGATCCACAAGATGCACTGATTGCGGAATGGACACTTAGGTTTACTTTTGTCGGTAGGTCGGCACTTTATTTTTCAACCATCTCTGATGGTAAGCGCTTGGCACAGCAGGGAAAACCCAGCGACCAATTAGTCTCAATAAATAATATTTACGCTTTTCGATTAAAGAACATGGAACTGTCAAATATTACAGATGTGATTCGCGAAAGGTTAAGCCGTGATTACCACGTTTATTTAAATAACAAATGACAAGTCTTCTATTTTTATTCAAACTGCGCCAAAACCGTGGACTCTTAGTCCACGGATGAAAGGAGGGAGTGATCAAATGGTTCGGGTTAGTTCACCATCTTAAGTAAAAACTGAAGGACTTGTTGAGCCAAAAGGACGAGAACACGGAGGACTCTTAGCCCTTAGGTAGTTTATAACAGCGTTCAAGAAAACCCCACCCTTCAGGGTGGGGATGAATTGAACTCTGAAAATGTGCAAACAGAGTTAAGCTTTGCTTATATGTCATC
>Ga0075624_113_pt1 | contig 24155 bp, 19 predicted proteins | sample RifGroA1_FD_68378 | JGI IMG/M metagenome (GOLD analysis project Ga0075624, IMG submission 68378) | Microgenomates (Woesebacteria) bacterium GW2011_GWA1_39_21 | reverse complement strand
CCACAACCCCAGTCCTCTACAGCCAGGTCAGTTAGGAAATCCTCAGCCATTTGGTAGGTTACCGTATTTCCATAGCGAAAAGATGACATTCCGTGGATATTTTTATACCAGCTGTCCCATTTTCCAAGCATTCCACGATCCATGTTAATAATAATTGTAGGCGTTTTTTACTGTGAAGATGTTTCTTTTTTTTTGCATCTTATCGCTGCAAACTTATATTTTTATCCCCCTTCGCAGAAAACCTTGGGCGCAGGCCCGAGGATGAATGCGAAGAAATTTCTGCTTCGGAGGGATTCCCGTCAGATCGGGTAACTTCATAACTTTTCGAAACATATTTTCGAAATATCTGCAGCTCGGTCATCTTCCTGCCTGTGATATTCATTTCCCAATTTCCATATGTTGGTGTGAGGTTGACCCAGTAAATGAATTCGGGTTCATCGACAATGTAGCGAACTACATTTCTGATTTGGATGTGCTGCTTATTCTTTACCTTACTGCGGAGAAAGGGGATCAAAATGTGTTGGTTGTTCTTTCCCCAGGTTATCGTTCCAATTCTGACGATTGCCCAGTGCGGAAATTTTTCGTCTGTAAAAAGATAGTAATCGTAGGGAATAGATTGCCTTTCATGAGGTAGAACCTTATCAAATCCACCAAGATTTGAAGTGATAATCGCAATTTTATTCATGATTCCATTTTCCGGCGCAGTTCGCTTGCATTCCCCCAGTAATCTAGGTTCTCTACGGATTTTGATGTTTGCTGTCTTCTTTTTGGCCAGCCATGTGTCGCGTTGGAATAACATAGCGTAATTAAAGGAATTACTGTAGAAAATATTTCAACATCCTGATTTTTAAAACCGAGCCTATCATCCTGCCCGGGATCTCTCCAGAAATATTTTTGATAATCTCTCGGCATTGGTTCGATCGAAAACCTTCGGAAGCGCTGCTCCAGTGTGTCGGTTAAAATTTTTGTTGGGGCAATACATCCAAATGTTCCCGTTCCCCCCCGATTCCAAAAAATATTCCTGTCCAGAAACCACATGCTATTGTTGTAGCTAATAATACTATCTGTACTTGGTCTATAGGAAAAATGCTCCATAGTATAAAGAGTGTCGTCCTCTATGGTAGCAACATATTTGGTTTTAGCTTCTTGGACACCGACGTACATTTGTTTATATAAGTTATAGTAAGATTGTCCGACATCGCCGACACAAATATTATTTCCAAAATCCACAGGTTTTTGGGTGACACTGATAATTGGGAAAATACCTTTTGTAACATTCAGTAGTTCCCGCCTGAAATTGTTTGCTACATTTTCCGGCAAGGCATTGGCACTGTAATAAACAAGTGTTAAGTCATTAGTTGCAGGTCTTAGGATCATAATCTTCCGGCTTTAATTTCCTTTATAATCTCTTTTGGTTTTAACAAGCGTCCTGTAATATTCATCTCGTTTTTTCAATAAAAGGAAATATTATCTGATAAAGATTTTTTCCAGACCTTCATCCAGAGAAATTGTTTTCCTACCAGTAGTTTCGGAAAACTTTTTTGAATTAAGTACTGCATTTTTCGATCTTAACTTTGCCTCTTCTTTACCAAAAAATTCCACCATTGTAACCGGTTTTACTCTGTTTTGAGGTATTTTCATCCGCTTACAGACTTTTAAAGCCAGTTCATATGGGGTAGCAACTTGGCTTCCAGCAATGTGGTAAATCCCTTTTGAACGGTGCTTTATTAAAGCAAATATACCTTCAGTTATATCATCAACATAAGTGAAGGAGACATTTTGATCTGTCACAGCAGTGGTCGTTCCTTTGAAGATTAGATTGCTCACAAGTCCTTGAATAAGATTACTTCCTATTCCTCCCTGACCGTAGGCCACAACACCTCTAACTATCAAATAATCTGTTAGTCCCGAATCTATTATCTCATCCTCGGCGACACTCTTGGTGTAGCCATACCAGTTTATTGGCTTTTTCTTATCGGTTTCTGTGTAGCTCTTCTTTTCTCCGGAAAAAACGCATTCTGTAGAGAGGAAAACTAATTTTTTCTTGTATTTTTTACAATAATCAATCACGTTTTGAGTAGCAACAACATTTCCTTTCCAGGCTAGACTTTCCGGTCCTAAATCCCGCTCAACTTCGCACTTATTTATATGGGCGTAGGAGGCGCAGTGAATTACGACATGGCCGTCATTTTGTTTTAGTAATCTATTTTTTATAGGTTTTGTCAGATCGTGTCTGACATATATCCTAAGACTGGATGAATGGGTTGGGGGAGGGTTTTGGTGGTATATCCCGAGGACCTGATCTTTTGGCAGACAGTTTAGTAAGTTTCTGCCGATAAAACCTGAAACACCGGTAATTATATATTTATCCATAATTTAAATGTCTACAAAAATATTATAAAATGTCAATGTATCAAAATACCAGTTAGACTGTTATTCGTCTACTCGCGAAAGCTAGTGGAGCTTCATAAACCACCAGCTCGGAGCATAATCTTTACGGTCCTCGCCTGAGTGATCAAATCCTGTTAGCTCCAACTTGCAACCGTGTTTTGCGACATACTCGTCGACAGCCCTCATCACGCCGAGATCGGAGTTAAGCATCCGCGAAGTTATATAGTCATGTCCGGAGACAATTCCTCCCTTATGGACTTTTTTGGCCCACTCTCTTATATCATTCCGTACAAGGGGGTAGTGATGATCGGCGTCGATATAAACAAAGTCCAGAGAGTTGTCTTCGAAGTCCTTAACGGCATCCATGCTAAACTTTTTGATCAATTCACAATTATATAGAGTAAGTAATTTTTGAGCCTTCCTGAAAGCATTCTTCTTATCAACCCCTTCACCTTTTCCCGGAAGAGGTGTTCCCCACGAATCTATGCAATACAATTTTAACTCCGGATTATTAGCGCATAACTCGGCGGAATAGTCACCCCTATATACACCAACCTCAGCTCTGACCTTAAAGCCGAGTTCTGCAAAATATTTAGCAAGTTCGGTCCGATTCTTCATGGTGTAATAAAATAACAGTTAAACCATTTTCGTCCACTGTCAGGTAAAGATTCCCTGGCCTAGTGAGCCAGGGATTTTCCCTAAGGAAATCTTTGGCTCTGAATTCAATTCATCCGTGTCAAAATAAGACACGGCTTTCTTGAAATCATAGTAAAGCTTTTGACCAAAATCCTTTGCAGATTTTTTGCCAGTTAAAACACTTTTTGACAATTGCTTTCTCTTTTTCCGTCACGGGCCTTGGGCCTTTGATAAATAATTTATATAGATTTTCAACAATATTGAAATCGTCCGGTATGAACTCGGCTATTCCATCAAACCATGCACGGTAGCAGGGGAGATCAAAGCAAATCGGTCTTGCCCCGCAAAGAAGGCCTTCAAGTACCGGAAACTCAAAACCTTCAATTCGGTGCAGTCCTGATACAAAATCGCAGCTGCTGTAATATCCTGCCAGCAATTCGTCACTCATGCCGTTACTGTAGGCAATGCGGTGACCTCGTCCCCCGAAACCCAATTGAAAGACATTTTTTGCAAGTTCATCTGCAGCTTCAATTACTTCATATTTGCACTCCCGGCTGTAGCGGTTTCCGCTTCCTGTACTGGCAATAAGAAATTTATGCCGAACTGGAGTTTCTTTGAAAATTTTTGCATCAACACCGAGCGGCGCATAGTAAAAGTTAAATTTGACCTGGTTATGATCTTCTTGGCAGAGTTTTTTTAGGTCATAGTAGCTCCAAACCACTTGCGCCGACTCCCAAATTTCATTCCAGTCAGTGGTCACGGGGTTTGGAGTGCTCCGCAGGCAAAGCTGGACAATTGCGTATTTTTTACCCGATTTTAAAAGACGCTCGGTGTGGTAGCGTGTATGCCTTCTGAAACCGTACACATATAGTATTACCAAATCAGCGTCACTCTCTGATTCTACGAATTTGACGCGTTTGGGTGCATATTTTTTCAACGCGTTTACAATTCTCAAAATTGCAAAATCATCTCGGTCAGCTTCAGCAAAAACTTTCATGATTAAGAAAGCCAAAAACCCTTTTTACCCACTTTTGAAAAATCGTATTGCGCGTCGATTTTGATTTGCTCCTTCCAGTTTTCCGGCCAATTCGGTACCGGCCAGAATTTTTTAATCAGCCACTCAAAATCATGTAACCTTTGCGGCCAGCGGTTATTAATCCAATAGTCGATGCAGCCGACCCGTCCTTTTTCTTTCTCGCGGCTGAACCTTTTGTACTGCTCGGTACTGAAGCCATAACCCTTGCCGTGGCTGCCTTTGTGAAAGTGTGCGTACCATGTTTTTTTATTTACAACAAGTCTGCCGCCTCCGAGCCAAACTTTGTTGCCGATTTCCTGCGCTTCGTGCGTAAATGTGCCATATAAATCGACATCCATCGGACCGATTTTTTTCCAATAACTTCGGTGTAAAAACCAGCACGATCCCTGCCAGCTCATTGTGTCATCAATAAGAATATCTTTTCGCTTAAGATACCAGTCTCTCCATTCATTTCCGTGCAAACCATCGCTGACATCGCCCTTTGTTTTATATGGGTAATCCAAAAACATATAATCAATCGGAGGGCGTCCGTCTTCGATTAATTTCCAATTCTCGGCGTCAAGCCTGTAGCGCCTGGGAATAACTACCCAGTTTTCCTCGCAATCGGCAGCGAGTTTAACGTCGAAACCTTCGTTTACCATGCAATGCTCGTCAATCTTCATGATGTATTTTCCGCGGGCGAGCGAGATTCCGGTATTGATGCCATCACGCATTCCCAGATTGTCAAAAATTGTTCCCTGATGAACAACAATGACATTCGGATCCTGTCTTAATGGGGGATTTGGCCAATAGCCATCAAGTACGACAATGATTTCAATTGTTTTTTCTGCTTTAGCAAGAAGATCGTCAATTGTTTTCTGCAGGAACTCATCGACCCGAGAGGGGATAATTACGGATAAATTTGGAGCATCCTTCATATCAAATACTAATACAATACAATTTCAAAAAGGTCAATGTTTGCCTGTACCTAATTTTGAATTGCCTGTACCTAATTTTGAAGGGGGAGTTTTAAAAAATGAAAGGAGTGAGTGTATACTGAAATTATTATCCTGGGTTTTTATGGTAAAAAAGAAAGGCAATAATTTTCGAATACTTTGGATAGCACTACTCGACGTCTTTCTAATCGCGAGCGTTTTTTATTTGATCACCGGACGTGTAATAAGAAGTTCGATTGAGACAAACGTCTTCGATCAGGAATTAACAATCGCCAGAGCGGAAGCGAGCAATATAAAATCATTTGTAAAAGCCGTAGGAAATTCTATTACCATCATTGCGCAATCAAATGATATAAAAGTTGGCAGTAATTTGTCTGAACGGGTTTTGGACGATTATGTTTCAAATTGGCGTGCCGGGGGTGTTATTGCAGGTGTTGTTTTAGTCGACAGTAAGGGTGTTGTGAGAAATAATTCAAATATTTTAGGTACACACTCAATTGGTACATCTGTTGCCGACAGGGATTATTTTATTTGGGCAAAGAGTCAGGATCGTTCTGGAAATTATTTTGTAGGCAACCCTGTAATTAGTAGGTTGGGGGCAAGTAAAGATCAAACCATCGTACCAATCGCTTCACCAATATTTATGAACGGAACTTTTCAGGGAGTTGTTACCACATCGGTTTTGCTTAGGCCCCTCACACAAGAATATCTGAACATGATGAAGATAGACAACTCCACGAACGTGTATTTAATCGATGAAAACGGCCGAGTTTTGTACGAAAATGGTGGTCCAGCGTTGGATGAGGAATTGGTGAAATCGCTGAATATGCGTGTTGCGGGGAGATTAAAATCAGAAGGAAGATATATAGCATATGTTCCAGTTACATTGAGTGCCCAAAATTGGTTACTTATTGTTAATACCTCCAATCAAAAAATATTAATACATACTGCAACTTTTCATCTGCGACAATTTCTTGTGCTTTTGTTAATAAGTTGCATTTCGGTTGGCTCCATTATATTTGTGCATAACAAGAGCATAAAGGCATGATAAGTCCACGGTCAAAGGCGGAATTGCTGCCACAATTTATTTGAAGACGTTATAATAATAATCGTAGTTGAGGGTTTCCCTGTTTTCCCAATTAATTTGGAAATTAGGATCGCCTTTGGCGTAGCGAAAAGTACCGTTTTCCGTATCTTCCCGCATAATAAACCATTCACCTTGCGGATTAGTAAATCCATAATAGGTAATCTGACCATCATCAATTTCAGAAATTAAATAACTGTCCGTTGGCTGGCGTTGCGCAGGATCAATCTTTTGACCGGATGTATTCTCAATTGCCGTTACTCCGAAACCCGTACCTCCACCGAGCAGAGGTGTACCGATTTTTCTGTTTAATAGAGACAGCAGAAAGAATGAGATGCCAGTTGCCCCGATCAGTTTCAGAAATGCTCTCTTGTCAATATCTATTACCGTTAAATCTTGTTTTTCGCCTTTCTCTTTTGCAGTTGTATTTTGAGATTGGGTGGAATTGGGATTAGCTACGGCAGGTGCTTGTAGCATTGCAGTAACCGGTACCTTTTTCTTATGGATAAATAATCTGTAGGCATAGTAAACCAGAACCAAGTAAAAGACAACTGCAACTCCAAGCTGATAGTACGATTGTGAGCTTATAAATGTCCAAAAGTTTAGTGTAGCTGTACCAATAAAACCGGTGTAGTATAGAATTTTCTTCATAAATTATTCCCCCCTTGATTTGATACTGTTGCGTAGCGACTTGAAATGTAAGCATATGTACCGCTGTCTATTTTGATTTCATACCAGCCTGCCCGGAAACTGCTGTACTCATATTGTTCTCCGTCCTTGGCCGTACCAACGCTTTCAGATCCAGTTGTCGGAGCTGTGCGAAGATTTACAGCTTGAGACCCATCAGAGATCGTAATTTTGATGTAACCCAGCGGTTCCGGCGTTGGGGTAATGATCGCTGATTGGGTAGCGCTTGTTTGGTCATGAGCTCCATCAACCGAAAGTTCACTCTCCTTTTGAGTAGGACTAACTTCTTGGGTAGGAGTTAGTGTCGGAAGTAGTTGCTCGATGTCCTCAACTACCGTTTCACTACCGGCAACTTCAGGTGAGGGTTGCGGATTTGTCACAAGTGTAGAATTTGAATTGGCTGACGAATTAATATTGTTCATTCCGAGGCTAAACAACAGAATAAATGTGATTACTGAAGCTGTGGCGAAGGCGGGTGCTTTCAACCTTGATTCTGGTTTTTGTACTGCTTGTATTTCAGGGGTTTTATCTTCTGGTATTAGGACAGTTTCAGTTTGTACTTCAGGTTGCTGAGATGGATCTTGTTGCTCTTCAATTTGTGGCTGTGTCTGGTTTGGAGTTGGTTTTGGTTCCGTTAATAAACTATCAATGATTTGTGTTTCAATGTCATTTAAAACCGTGCTTTCAACAAAACTTGCATAGCTGGTGATACCCGGAATTTTGCCGCTATTTTGTAGTTTATTAAATAGTTGAAGCGGATAAGCTACCTTGACCCATTCTACCGGATGAGTTTCTGTATATTGTCCATATGATGAAAAGTTGTTTTGGGTGTCTTGCGAGTTAATTTCTTTATCTACTTCACGATGTAAGTGCCGTGTGAGATATAAAAGCTCTTGTTCGCTGGTTAGTTTGTTTGATTTGTACGGCCCGATAAATAAAGAACCGCTTCGGTTGTATTTCTTGTTGAAATAAATAGCGTATCGGGTACAGAGTGATCTGATGAACTTCTCCACAGATTTAGGTGATCTTACGGCGATAATTATGTGGAAGTGGTTTGGCATGAGGTTATATGCTACTAATTCGACTTGACTGAAGAAGTTCTTTGGTTGGTGGGGGACACCTTTAAACTCACGCCCATTTATTGAAAAGTTTTTCTTGAGCTTGTCTTTGCTTTGTTGAGGATTTAGATATTCTTCGAGAAACGACAAGAAGGTTTGGTAATCGTCCAGATCCGAAAAAAGATTTAAATTTTCGATTGTTCGGTTGTAGATAATATAATAATTTATTATCGGACTTTCGGTGTTTGTACCTTTGGCAGGCATAATTTACGATAGCTTGACAGCTGAAAGATTGCAAGTTTTATATATTCGGCATAATATGCGTTGTTATTATGGGTTTTCACTGCGTGATTAATCGCAAATCCTTCAATAGGTCAATTTTAGGTATTTTATATCTATAAATAGATCAGTAAATGTACTCATATGCTGTTATTTCTATAATTTGGTATATTATTATGTACACAAATATTAAAATATCAAAGGTGGTTACTTTTAAGGAATGCTTGTAAAGTGAGTTTATAAGGTTGGAAAATTCGTCCTTCATACAATTTAAAAAATCTATGCAGATATTTTTCTTTTTTGTTTTAGTGTTTTTAAAAAAAAGAACAAGAAATTGTTACAAGTTATTACTTGTTAAGACACTTGAGCTATGACAAAGATAAAAGGTATAATACGGCAGTTATGAAGATCTTTTTTTATCTTTTCAGCGCTTTGGTTTTGGGTTTCAGTCAGACGAAATTGGTTTCTGCTGACGACATCCCAACGGGTGCATTTAAGGGCGACTATTATAACGGCAAAAATTTCGACAGTTTTGTTTTTACAAGGACCGATCCACAAATAACTTTTAACTGGTGGATGGGGTCTCCCGGAAAGGGAGTTTTTGGTGATAACTTTTCCGTTCGTTGGCAAGGAAGATTTGATTTTACGGAAGGGGATTGGGAGTTTAGGTCGATGCCGGATGATGGGTTACGAGTTTACGTTGATGGGGAATTAATGATTGATTCGTGGAAATTCCAGCACGGAACCTATTTTAAATTTGTTAAACACCTTTCTGCTGGAAGCCACTTAATTAAGGTTGAGTATTTTGAGGATAGGGACTGGGCGGGAATTACGTTTGGGTGGATAAAGGTAAGTCCAGCGGTAGCATCAACCGGTCCGACATCAGCTCCAGGTGTTACGGCAGCCCCGACGGTTCCGCCACTCTACAACAGCCTTTATGTCTCAAGCTGTGAGGATTTAATAATCAATCCACTAATGGGGGATGCGCCACTGGAGGTAAACTTTTCCGGAGCTGGTTATGATCCGTACGGAGCAATTCAAAGTTATACTTTCAACTTTGGAGACTCAAGTCCTATTGTGGCACAGGAGGATTCTTATGTGGCGCACACTTATCAAAACCCCGGCACTTATAACGTAGTTTTGAGTATCAAAGACAGTCGGGGAAACGTCAGAACGTCTAATGTCTGCAAAAAACAAATTGTGATCGGGGGAACTTATAAAGAAAGTATTGGTGGTTACGCCGAGCCGACAGTTTATCCAAATGCCAGCGCTTCGTCACTTCCGAAAACGGGTATTTTTGACAACTTTTTGTGGCTTACTTTTGTGACGGTGCCCTTAGCCGCATTTGGGCTACTTCTTAATCGAAAATTCAGCAAGTTGTAATATTATTGCTACCTTGCTTAAATCCACGGACTGTAGTTCGTGGATGAAGCAAGAATCCAATCTTGTCGACAAAATACCATGGGCTGCCTGTGGTATTTTTTTTTACATTCACCATTTCACTCGTTCACTCTTTTGATCTAATATAAGTTATGTCAGAAACAGATGAGTTTGTTAAAACTTGGCATAAGCGGCAGTTTAAAAAAAACTTGAGTAGTCATATCTCTGATTCTGATTCAAATCGTGGTGCTGCCGCCAAAACGCTTGATAATAACCGCGATACAATCAACGATTCTTTTGTAAGTTTGGATCCGCACCAACTACAGGCAGAAAAAAAACACCTCCAAACACGCAGAACCGCAAGGACGGTACTCAAACATAGCGGTACATTCATTTTCATTCTTTCTTTAGCAGCAACGGTTATCATTCTTTTTCCGTTTTTTGGTATTGGTACAAAGAGGGCGGTACAACATAGTACAAATGAACCCACGTTTGTTCCCAAACTGGAAACCTCTGAGGCGAAGGTGATTAAGGAGGCGACGGGTTTGGGATTGGATGCGCGTTTTTCGATTTACGTTCCTAAGATTGACGCCAAGTCGCCAGTTATTGAGAATGTTGATTTGGGAAACGAAGAGCAATATTTGACTGCTTTGAAAAAAGGGGTTGCGCATGGGAAGGGGACATATTTTCCAGGGCAGGGTAAGAACGTCTTTTTGTTTTCACACTCGGTTTCGGCACCTGAATACGTTCAGACTTATAATGCCGTCTTTTACAACCTGAGAAATTTGGAAGTGGGCGACGAGATCGCCATTTATTTTTCGGGTGAGAAATATTTATATATAGTATCCGAGAAAATTGTTGCCGCGCCTTCCGATATCTCTTTTCTGACGAAGGATTACGGGAAAGAAACGCTGATCTTACAAACCTGTGACCCGCCGGGAACAACTCTCCGCAGACTTTTAGTTATTGCCAAGATACAGTAAATGGAAAAAAGAGAGAAAAAACAGGAAGTGAAGGGTGGGGAGGATGTCATTGGATGGTAAAAATCCTATAATACTTCGACATGACTTCTGAAATAAACTACCGAGGGCAAAGGGAATTGGAAATACATTTGAAAGAACCGCTTTTGCAACACGGTCAACTTCCATCTGCGCCGGAAATCAATGACCCTTTAAATATACCGGATAATTTACTTCAATCTTGGCTTAGTTATGCAAAGCAAAGGTGCGATATGAATGGATATTTATGTTTGGCCTTCACCGAGTTGTCCGAAGAAGAAAGATTCAAACTGGGATTTTCGAAAGATTTACCCCCAAGAGTTATATATTATCGGCGCAGTGATCAAATACTTGAAACTGGAGCTTTAATTATAAACCCCCTTGCAAGAGAAAATTTAGAATTTGGTTATAACCGGCCCATGATCGAAGGTTGCGGCTCGATTGCTTATGGTCAACTGGGTTATTTTATAAAGCGGCCAACCGTTAGTTCCACAACAGGATACTATTATGACGGCAGCTCTTATTCTTTTAAAACTTTTGGTTCAAGCGGTATCGACTCTGGGAATAGTATTCATGAAATTACTCATCTTAACGGTGAAACGGCAATGGATCATCCCAAAGAGTTGTTTGATATAAGGGATGCAAACGATTGGAATAAAATTTTAGAGATTGTTAAACCAGTGGAGAATAAGGAGGAGAGATTCAGAGAGGTCTTAAAACGAGCTTTCCCAAACGGTTTTTTGATATATAACAGGGAAAGAAAAAAATTTGAAGTTGTTGATGCCCACAGTAATACTCTTGGGGGTTTTGATAATGATCGGTATCGGTGATAAGAAAAAAGTGGATTACTTAAAAGTCCTACTGTTGAAGCTGTGAAATTATTCGATACTTTTTAACAGACTTTGCCACGAAGTTAAAATTAAGCTACAAGTCGATAATAGCGGAGTAGGTTGTTTTAAACATTCTCCCGTTGACAGAAAGATCAGCTTATGTATACAATACAGGAAGAATTGAAATTGGCTGCTTCTTTTCAATAATGTTAACTTCCTAAATCTGAATAAAATGCTAATTTTTCGTTTAGTTTGAGTGTTCGGGAAGAGAATAAGTCTTAACTTTAATGTAAGTTATCTATGACTGTTTGACTTCGGTAAAGAAGCTTTATAAAAGTAAATAATTATGTTAGCAAACACGAAAGACACAGGAGATGTCAAAGAAAAAGATGATGTCCATAAAGCACCCCCTGACATAAAAACTCTAGTTGGTGAAAAGCCCGATTTAGATCCTGCAAATTATACAATGAGCGATAGCCAATATTCTTATGAACGGACTATTCCTGATGCAAATTTGCCGACAGAATTTGTTCAAGGGGTTTTGGATATTGCCAACGAAGGCTCAGGGCTTTTGCGTCCGACGTATGCCCAATCAAATAATGATATTTATATTTCTTCATCGCAAATTCGCAGATTTAATTTGAGAGTGGGTGATCTCATCGGTGGACAGGCAAGACAGCCGAAAGAAAACGAAAGATACTGGGGACTTCTGAAAGTTGAAAAAGTGAACGGAATTGCCGTTGATGAGCTCAATGATCGTCCTGATTTTGACAGTATGACTGCAATTTACCCCGACAAGAGAATTAATCTGACAACGGGCGCGGAACCATTAACAACGCGCGTGATTGATCTGGTTTCCCCGATAGGATTTGGGCAAAGAGGCCTGATTGTCTCGCCGCCGAAAGCTGGTAAAACGTGGTTACTAAAGGATATGATTGCGGGGATTGGTAAAAATTACCCCGAGAAAGTACTAACGGAGGCTGAAATTTCTAAAGCGAACAAGAAAGAATTTGATAAAAAAGATGATCCTAACGGGTCCAATGATACATTAGAAGAAAGAGGGGTTCATTTGATGGGTGTTTTGATTGGCGAGCGTCCGGAGGAAGTAACCGATATCAAAAGAGTGATGAACGAAATAACCGGCGGCCTTGGTGAAGTTGCTGCATCGAATTTTGACGAATCTCCCGAAGCGCAAACAAGAGTGGGCGAGTTGGCACTTGACCGAGCGAGGAGACTTGTTGAGATTGGTGCAAATGTTGTAATACTTCTAGATTCAATTACAAGAATGGCACGAGCCTACAATTTGGCACTGCCAACTTCCGGAAGAACGCTCTCGGGCGGTTTTGACCCGGTTGCGCTTTTTCCGGCGAAGAAGTTCTTCGGCGCGGCAAGAAAGATCGAAAAGGGTGGTTCTTTAACGATTATTGGTACCTGCCTTGTCGACACAGGTTCGAGGATGGATGATTTAATTTACGAAGAGTTTAAAGGTACGGGTAATATGGAGCTGCACCTCGACCGGAAGTTGGCCGACAGGAGGGTTTTTCCGGCAATTAACGTGACGCGTTCCGGGACACGGCAGGAAGAATTGTTGTATGGCAAGGAAACTTTACAGAAAATTTACACACTACGGAGAATGCTGGAGATGGTTTCCGAAGACGAAAGAACGGAAACTTTATTGGAACGTCTCAAAAAATCCGAAAGCAATGAAGATTTCCTCAAGAATTTGACCACTGGTTAAACTTCAGTAAATAAGTAGAAGAAATATCGAACAATGATCTAATCATTTACATACTCTTGACACGGGTTGCAATAAGTTACTACACTGAATTTAGTGAAGAAAAGATATGTCGTTAAACTTCTTGGAACAGTCTTTCTGTTTTCGGGGTTAATATCTTCACTTTACGCCCTTTACACATTCAGACTTTGGAAATCCAAAGCAAACCAACAAACAAAAGAAGAAAAAAGAGGCGAGGAGATAAAATTTGTAAATAATGAACTTCTCATTAAAGTAAAGAAAGATGTTAAAGATAAGGTAAAAGAGGGGACAAATGACGATACTGGAATCACTTCACTCAACACACTCTTTAAAGAGAAAAAAGTAAATAAATTTGAAAAGATCATTAAGACAAAAGACACAAAGGAAAAGAATTCAGATATTGATCAATGGTACAAGATTACTTTTGAAGAACCTGATCCATCATTACGATATAACAATATCCCACAAGGGTTGGTAGTGCAAGTGGGGGGAGAGGAATTCGGTCAGGCATCAAACAATAATTTCACTTTAGAATCAATTAGGATAATGGCCGCTGATTTTAAGAAAGACCCCAATATAGAAACAGTAGAACCAAATTATATTGCCCACACCTTTCAAGACAGTTCTCCTTCAGTTATATCCACAGCAACACCCACTACAATTCCTACATGGTGTTCGGCCTGTGGCGCTGATGTCAATTTTGACGGGTATGTAACATTATTAGATTGGTCTTTATCTGTTTCGTGTTTGGGGAAAAACCCTTCAGACAGTAATTCAAATGGTCAATCGTGTTTGACCTCCGATATCAACAAAGATGGGTTGATAAATGAAACTGATACGGGGTGTGTTCAGAAGGAGTTTAATCAAACATGTTTTTCAAATCTTATACCAACAGCTACGATTACCCCCCCTATTACCCCTACTTCCACACCAAGTGCTTTTAACCCGAATGATCCGTACTTTTCATCTTTAGGTTCATGGGGGCAATCGTACGATGACCTTTGGGGATTAAAGAAGATTGATGCCGGAAATGCCTGGAATGTAAGTCAGGGAGAAGGCGTGGTGGTGGCTGTTGTTGACACCGGAGTAGACAGAAACCATGAAGATATCCAAGGGAACATGTGGATAAATGAAGCTGAAATTCCGGGTAATGGAATTGATGATGATGGTAACGGATATGTTGATGATGTAGACGGCTGGGACTTTGTAACATATGATGGAACACCTGAAGATAACGATCCAATGGATGGTCATGGTCATGGAACTCATGTTTCAGGAACAGTTGCAGCGGTTGGTGACAATGGAAAAGGAATAATTGGTGTTGCACCAAGAGCGAAAGTAATGGCGTTGAAAGGCTTAACAGATGGTGGAATGGGAACAAATGAGGACCTTTCAAGAGCAATAATCTACGCAGCCAACAATGGAGCAAGTGTAATTAACGCTAGTTGGGGAGGAGAATATCCGACTGTTGAGGACTATCCACAAATATTAAAAGATACAATTGACTATGCACACGACACCAAAAATGTAACATTTGTAGCTGCAGCTGGAAATTCAGGTATGAATGTTTCAACATTTTTCCCCGCTGCCTTCCGGAATGTAATTTCTGTTGCATCTTCAGATCATCTTGATCAAAAATCTGATTTTTCTAATTATGGGGTCAAGATTGATGTATCAGCCCCCGGTGGAGATAGCTCTAATGTAAGTTATTACAATAACATATTGTCATTAAAAGCTAATGGGACATCGATGGGTGAATCTGTTGGGACTTTTTACACGCGTGCTCGGGGGACCTCTATGGCTTCGCCTCATGTAGCTGGAGTTGCAGCATTAGTTAAATCCATTCATCCTTCATGGAGCCCGGAACAGATAAGACAAGCAATAAGAAAAGGCAGTGATGATATTCTAAATAACGGTTTTGATACACAATCCGGTTATGGAAGAATTAATGCATTTAAAGCAACAAATATCACGGAACCGTTAAATGTGCGTCTTACGGTACCAATTGAAATAGAAACAAATTTGGACACAGTCCCTATTAAGGGGTATGTATATGGAAATAACTTTGTGAATTGGAAGTTAGAGTATAGCCAGGAAAACTCTCCAACAACATGGAACCTTATAACAACATCTACCTTACAAATAAGTACAGAAACCACAATAGCGAATTGGGATGTAAGTCAGATTCCGGATGGTTTATATACCATTCGTTTAACAGTAGTGAATTCTTCTGGTAATACTTTTGAAGATCGATCACTAATTACTCTAAATCGTTTTTATATCTCCAAGCCATATAGTTACAGAGCGCCAGTTTGTTTGGCAGATTTTGAACCCAGTTGGTATCGAAGTGGTGACAAGATTAATTTGATTGGAACCATAGCAATCCCTGATTTAAAAAATTATTCGGTAACTGTAAAAGAAACAGAGAGCGCTAAAATCGTTGACGCAAATATTACTTTGGCTAATGGAGGTGTTCAAAAAGTGTATGATGGCTTACTGGGCACATGGGATACCAGCGGCATTCCGACCAATAAGTATGACATTTATGTTTCAGGTTATCTTCAAAACGGTAATCTTTGGAAGGAAATTGGCCCAATTACAGTTATGATTGATTCCAATATCCATTCAGGTTGGCCTAAAAAAATGTCTGTAATGTTTGGACCATGTACTGTATTAAGTGCGCGGTACCATACCACAGTTGCAGACCTTGATGTTGATGGCAAGAAAGAATTACTTATAGGTTATGGCAATTACGTCCATGTATTAAATGACTTAGGTCATGAACTATCCGGATGGCCTCAATATGTGGATGACCCCCTAAAATCAGATGATTTTGTGCAAAGCGCACCGTCTGTCGGAGATGTAGATAATGACGGTAATTTGGAGGTCGTAGTTTTATTTCATTCCGGAGACATTTTGACGGACCATCTCGTTTTTATATGGAAATCAAACGGAACTTTGTTGCCTGGTTTTCCCAAGAAAGTAGCAGGACAAGCAATACTTGCCTTATCAGATATGAATGATGACGGAAAACTTGAAATAATCACTTTGGAAGGATACCTCAATTCAGATAATAAGGTGAATGTTTACGGTCTTGATGGGAATCAAATACCTGGTTGGCCAGTTTCTTTTGCTCATCGATCGCAAACAACTTACGGATATCCCACAGCACCATCTATTGGAGATTTTGACGGGGATGGCAAGAAGGAAGTCGTTTTTTTTGACAGTGATGGTACAAGTTCAGGTACAAGAATATTTGTAGCCAAAGCTAATTCCCAGACTTTAGCAGGATGGCCAAAAATTGCCGATTCAACAACGGGTGAATTTCGCATCCCTCCTGTATTAGCCAATCTGGATTCAGATCAAAATTTAGAGTTGATAACCGGTACTGATACCGGAAAAGTTTGGGCTTTTCACCATGACGGTTCAGTTGTAACCGGCTGGCCTCAAACTGCAGCATATCCCTCCTCATATAATTGTTGCGATATGAGCATTGTAGTTGGTGATATTGATGGAGATAATCAACCTGAAATAGTTGCAGGAGGACCAGGAGACAAATTATTTGCCTGGGAAGCTAACGGTCAAATTATACCTGGTTGGCCAAAAGTTCTGTCTGGCTTAAAAATGTATGGCACTAAAGCTGCAGGTTTTACTTCAATCAGTATTGCGGATGTTGATGGTGATGACAAAGGAGACATAGTTGCTATGGATTATTTCGATGCGCCATTAATTGCCTACAAGTTTGATGGTACTGTTATTCCAGGATTTCCAAAACAAATATACTATCCTATTTATGAAAATCCTATAATTTCAGATTTCGATGGAGATAACTTTGCAGAATTTGTCGGTGTTAATAGTTTAGGTATTATTGTAATGTTTGATCTTTCGGGTACCAGCAATGACTTGCCATTAACTTGGCCGATGTGGGCGCATGATGCACAACACACATCAAACTTGGGGGTTTTACCCATACCATCTCCGATTCCTACAAACACACCAACAAATACTCCAACCCCTGTTCCTTTATCTTGTAGTGTTACTCTCACACCATCATCTTATTCCCTCAATCCATTACAGTCTGTCAACCTCATTGCAGTAGTAACAACTTCGGGTGGTGCTACTGTGAATAGGGTGACTTTCAGTTCAAGCAAAGCAACTCTTACTATTTCACCAACGAGTGATTACTCTTCACCCTATATTACCAAAGCAACGGCTAAGATCACAAAAAATAAAGGTGAGGTGACTGTTACAGCATCGGTATATCTTAACGGGACGACAAACACATGTTCAGGAACAAGTACAATAACATTGAAATAACTTTTCAGAAATAGTTGTCAAAATCAAATGAAGAATTCCTCAAAAATTTGACCACTGGTTAGAGGTAAAATAGCACCCCAATATTAAAAAGCGAATGGTACAGCTTTTTTTGCGAGTATTTCCGATGATTAAATGTTGTGGTTTACAAATGTGTTAAAATGATAAGTTGACCTACACAAAGTTTATATGAAACGTTCAGCTTTTCAGCTTGGAGACAAATATAACAAACTCCGCGAAGTGTTTATAGATTTGTTTTTTGATATAGAGCTATTTTCGAAAGACCTGCGCATCTATTTGGGGAACGTTTTCGGTAACTGGGGTAAAAAGGTTTTTTTTGGTAAAGAAGTTTTTGTTTCAGTTTTGTACCGCAAGAGGGGTAAGTACACCAGACCTCTAATCCACTTGGGAATGAGTGTGCTGGCGGGATTGTCAATTATTATTGCGCCTGCAGTTGCCCAGGAGTTTCCTGGCAGGTCAATCGATCCTTGGAGTATCCCGCAGAGTGTAACTGTCGTTTCAGCATCAACACAAGAAGCAAGTATCCAAACTAATTTTTCGGATGGCGTCAGGGGAGAGATTATTGATTATCTTGTCCAGCGAGGCGATACGGTAAGCTCCATCGCACAAAAGTTCGATGTGTCAGCGGATACGCTGCTTTGGCAAAATAATTTAACAACTAAGGCGGCGATCAAAGAGGGACAAACTTTGCAAGTTTTACCAATTACCGGGGTTGCCCATACTGTGAAGAAGGGTGATACGGTTTATTCGATTGCAAAAAAATACGATGTCGATCCGCAGGAGATCGTTAACTATCCATTTAATTCTTTTTCAAATGATGAAACGTTTCAGCTTGCAGTTGGTCAGGTAATCGTCGTTCCGAATGGCGTAAAACCTGCTGATGTTTTACTTCCCGCACCTGCGAGAATCAGACAAACCACGCCCGATGCCGGTACTATTGCCGGATCAGGAGTGTTCGTCTGGCCGGTCTCGGGAACGATTTCGCAACGATTTGTTTGGTATCATAAGGGGCTTGATATCGCCAATCGAGCGGCTCCGGATGTTCTTGCCGCCGATTCCGGAAGAGTTATTGCCGCCGGATGGGATAATAGTGGGTACGGAAACCGTGTGATTGTCGACCATGGAAACGGTTACAGAACACTCTACGGCCATTTACAGAAAGTTTACGTCCTCCCCGGTCAGGGTGTTACCAGAGGAAATGCTATTGGAAAAATGGGGTCAACAGGAAGGTCAACCGGAATACATCTTCATTTTGAGGTAATTCTAAATGGAGTTTACCTTAACCCTTTGAGCGTATTGTAATAATAAACTTTCTAGGAACAGAAGGGAATTTGTTGTAAAATTGTAGTAGTGGAAGACATGTTTTGGGCCTGTAGGTAAGTGGTATATCGTACCCTTGGTTCATTAGATACTTGGGCCCATAGTTTAACGGCAAAACACACCCTTCGCATGGGTGAAATCTGAGTTCAATTCTCAGTGGGTCCACTTTTTGAGCTATTTGGAAGGTTCCCTGCCCGCATTGCTTACGCAAAGCGTTGCAGACGGGGATTCCGACCAGGTCCACAAAAAATTTCATTCTTTTCTCGTACGAAGATTGATATTACTTCCTAATTTGTCAAAATTCTATTTCTACTTTCTTGTTTCTCCAAGAAAGTAGGGAAAGAAGGAGCCGCAACAAAAATTTAAAAACTCCTCATTTCGCTCGTACAATGTCTCTCAAACTCCGTTTCGTCAAGCTCGCGTCGGACTATTCGGACTTTTTAAAGGTATTCGCTCAATTTGTCGAATTTAAATTTTTAATGCGAATTGAAAGTCAGTTTTCCAACAGTTTACGATTTAATGGGATTTTCCACTTCCATACTTCAACTCTTCTACTCTCGTGCTCTTGTACTCTAATTTATTGAATTCATCTGCGAAAACCACGGACTTAAATCCGTGGATGAAGCAAGAATCCAATCTTGTCGACAAAATACCATGGGCTTTAGCCCTCGGTAGTTTATGGAATTGGTGATTGGATTTGGGCAGTGGATGCCCAGGTGAAGAGAAGGAATGCATCAATTGCCAAGATTAAAATAATTGCGATTGATAGAAGTATATTTGATTTTTCTTTTTTCTTTTCGCTTCTGACAATTGTGTTAATTCTTCTTTCGATCTCCTCCTGGCTGAGTAAGTTACTTTCATTGTGGGTTGGTGTGAGGATGCTTTGCAGCGTGGTTGTTTTATCGTGGATTGGAATTGGATATTCCATTGAGGTTTCCGAATGAATGTCGCTTTTCTCTTGTATTGGGGTTGTTGCTTCTGCAGTCTGAAAATCCATAGCTTGATCTTTTGTTTCGGCAGGTAAAACTGATGGAGTGGAGGTAGTTGCCTCTGTTTGTGCAGCAAACTCAGATATCACTGGTTCTTGGGGTGGTTCGTTAACAACCGCAGGTGGGCTTGCCTGTGGGAGAATTTCTTCAGAGGTTAGCGGCTTGTTGTTTGTTTCGGCAGTAGTTAAGTTCTCTTCCATCGGGTTTAAATTCGGGATTGTAACTTCACCCAGGGGGTTCTGTTCAACAATTCCGAGTTGCTCGTTCGTTCTTCTGACTGTTTCTTCGTCGCGTGAATATCTTTTTCCAAAGAGTATATCGAGGTCGTCTTTTAAAAAGTATCTGTGTCCGCCGGGAGAGCGTAGCGAGTTGATTCTTCCTTTTCTTTCCCAACGCCGTAGCGTGTCAATCGAAACACCCAGATATTCCGATGACTCTCCGATTGACAACATTCTTTTGGTATTGCCTTGGTTATCCATGGGTATAATTCAAAGTTCAAAACTCAAAAATCAAAACTATAACTTAAAACTTAGAAGATTTTATAATTGGTATTTACTTTTGACTTTTAATTTTTAACTTTTGACTTATATTACTATATACCCTAATTTGCATAGATTGTACAGAGGTAACATCGCGTTAGAAGATGGAATTTGCATACTTTCTTACTTGTCTGATATTGTTAACTATTTTTTACTTGTCTAAATGTATATTCATTTCTTTACTTCTCTAAAAAAATGAAACAAAGAAAGGAGCCGCAGGTAAAAATTTCTACTGGATTTTATATTACTCATACTATGTTTCTTTAACTCCTCTTGAAAAACACTTTTCAAGATGTCGCACTTATCGAAACCAAGAAATGTATTCGTTTACAAAATCCATGTGCAATTTTTAATGCGTTATGAATCTCGACTTATTCAAAATAAAAAAATTCGGTGAGAGTTGTTAATCGAGTGAGATTTTTACTTCGTCGGTAATTCTATCCTTACGTCGCTGGAGTTGGAGTAGGTGTTGGCGTTTCGGTGATTGGTGCTGCCGGCGGTTCGGAGCCTTCAGGTAGTTCCACCTTCGGTTGTATCGCCGGTGTAGGAGCTGCCGGCGGTATCAAGTTTTCAGATGAAGCGGTTGCCGTAATTTTTTTCTTCGATTGAAAATCGGTTAACGCTGTTTGGGCGACTTCATAATCTTTTGAACCGGGGTTGACTATTCCGAGTACAAGCGACATCTGTTGGATAGCATTATCAATTTTGCCTTGTTGCTGGTAGGCGTAAGCTAAATTGAAATGTGAATTTGGCAGATCTGGTTTTGAAGCCACGGCGTATTCAAAAATACGTGCGGATGTGTCGTAATTTTTGGCTGCATAATAAATGCCACCCAGTGCGATTCTGGTTTGCGGATTGGTGGGGTCAAGAATGACCGCTTGCGCATATGCCTGCTGTGCAAAATTGTCAGCTCCGTTAGCCAGGGGAATAATGCTCTGATATGCACGTCCTAGAACCTCCCAGTTTTGGGCACGCAGGGGATTTAAGGCTACGTTTGCCTTTGCTTCATTGATCGAAGCCTGAATCAGTTGCGTGATTGTTGTCCGATCAGCATCAGTAAGATCCTTCTTTCTTGCAGTCGCATCGGCAAGAATCAGATAAATTCGCGAAGAAGTTGCGCGGTAGCGGTCAACGCGTGGGTTGGTGGTAATTGCCGATCTTAAATTGTTATAAGTCCCGGAAGCATCATTTGTGATTAGAGATTCCAAAGCGGCTTTGTAATAAAATTCACCCTTGACGATCTTAAATCCCATGTAGCCAGCGTAAATTGCAAGACCCATGACAGGCACCGAAACGGCGATTGCCAGGACTCTGGAAAAAGATGGCTGATCGGCGTTTTCCTTAATTTTAGGAATGTTTAAATTAATACTTCCGGTGTGTGATTTTGCGGAAAGGGCAAGGAGAATAAATATCAACATCGAAATAAATACGGTCGCCGGAAAAAAAAGAAGGATAACGACCAATGCGGCGAATGAGACGATAGGTGCAGCTGCAGCGAAACCCCAGTTAACCAGTTTATGTTCCTTGAGTTGTCTTTTTGCGTCTTTGTAGAAGCTGAAGATGAGCAAAAGAATTGCGGTAAGTCCGATTAGACCGGTTTCTGTAAACAGGGTGAAATAGAAATTTCCGGCAGTTGAGTACTTTATTGCCCAAATATTTGTTGAGTTGTAAGAAATCGGGCGATACCTGTTGAAGGCGGTCATGTAATTTCCGGGACCAACACCAAGAAGGGGACTCTTTTTTAGTGAGTCAATTGCAATTTCCCATGAGGTCTTTATGTTCGGAAAGAGCGGTGAAAATGGTTTTCCCGGAAAGATTTGGTATATCGAAAGGATCAGACCGGCAAGTACGATAAAACTGGCAAAAGCAGAAGCAATTTTCATTTTTAAATCTTTGTCGGAGAGAACCGCCGAAATTGTCAGTGGCAGGCAGGTAAGTAAAAAGATGGCAGAGGGAAGGTATCCGCCTTCGGGATTGAATGATTTCGCTTTGATAAAAGCCGGTAATTGTGGAATTGAATTAAGAAGTCCGGTATATGCCATTATGGAAAATAGTGCATAAACGCCAGCTGAATAGGCGAGAATCTTTGATGCTAGACCTTTGTCTTTAAGCTGATTAATAAAATAAAAAAGAAGTGCTCCACCGACAATCGCGGTTGTCGTTCCCGGCAGTAAGATTGCCTCCATTTTGTTTGGAGTTCGCAAAATTGTGCTAAGGATATAGGAAAGAGCAACTATAAAGACAGGTAGATCGTATGCGCTGGATGCGAATGCCAACTTTCCTGTGAGAATTGTTCTAACCGCTTTTAAGATAATGATAAGAAGAAGAAAGAAAGTTAAAATTGCCAGCTTGGTAACTGTGAACGGATTTGACGAAATTGAAAGTACTGTAAAAGGAAGAATGAACAGTAAAGTATAAACCAGATAATTTTCAACTTTCTGAAAAACTTTTTCGACATCCATACATTTATAGAGTAAAAGGGTGAAAGAGTGATGAGGTAAAAAGTTGTTGCATCTTTCTTTTACCCTTTTACCGTTTTGCTCTTTTACACTGTTACTTAAGCCACTATATTTTATTTTTCAAACCGCTGTCAATAGTCAATTTTTGGTATATCAATGTATTAATTTGTATATATAAATACCACATTTCTCAACCTGAGTATGATTAAAAGCATACTTTTGGAACATTTAGGCTTAAAAAAATAAAAACTGGATGCGAGACAAGAAAAAAGTTAATATTAAGTAACTTAAGTTATTTGAGATTTTGAAGATAATCCCGTCTTCTTTGGTATAACTTCTCCGTGTATCCACCTTCTTTCAGGTGTTTTTCTTCCAAAGATTTGATTTGACGGTCTAAAAGGAAACTTTCCTGATGACAAAGGGTAAGAAGGAGGTTGACTTCTTCTTCAATGTTTTTGGGTTGGAACTGTTTTTTTAAGTTTCTTAGGTTACTTAAGTTTCTTACAAGAGCTTCATCCTGATAAGATGAAGCCAATTTTCTGACAAGAGAGGCGCTCATTGCCCGCCATTTGAGAACTCCTTTGTCATTTTTTGTGTATTGTTTCAATCCTCTTTGCCTCAAAAAATCCTCCAAGTCACCAATCAGCTCTTCTATTGATCCCTTGGAAATGCTGGTTAGTTTGATTGCAATTTTGAGAGATGTTTGCATGTCGATTGAACCTTCAACGATATTTTGTTTTCCCGACCGGGCGGCTCCGTCAATTTGTTCTTTGAGCTTGTAACTTTTTATGTTTTGTGAGGTAAAATCGACAGTTAGATCGTAAATAATTACGGAAAACCAGAAAGTGAAGAGTTTTTTATACGACTGCATGATTGTAAGTTTTAAGAGACTTAAGAATCTTAAGTTTACTGCCCAAACTGTACTGCCGAACTATTGTTATACAGTAACTTCACCTGAGTAGGGGTAAGTGCATAGTTGTAAATCCTAACGTCGTCAATCATGCCGGTAAAGTAACTGGAAGCGACATCGTTTACTCCAATATGCAGATTGTCTGCAGCGTCTGACGTCGGGGGGTTGGTGGCAGAAGCACCGCTTAATGCTTGAGATACTCCATTAAGGTAAATCTTGACGCCTGATAGGTTGCAGGTTCCATCCCAAGTGGCTGATACGTGTTGCCAGGTATTTAATTGGATACTATTATCGGGAGTTAACGCGTACATGCTATTGCCGAAACATTGATGGTAGAACTCGAGGGAATTTGTGCTGTCTTGTTTGTCGATTGTGAAGCTAGTACCTTTTGAAATAATACCGCCGTAATCGTCTCCACCGCTTTTTGGGTAGAACCAGAAACTGTAAGTTGCCGGACTAATATCATCCAGACCGTCACTAGTAACACTAACATTATCATTGGTGCCGTCGAAACCCAAAGAGGCTGTATATTT
>Ga0075624_114_pt2 | contig 25106 bp, 30 predicted proteins | sample RifGroA1_FD_68378 | JGI IMG/M metagenome (GOLD analysis project Ga0075624, IMG submission 68378) | Microgenomates (Woesebacteria) bacterium GW2011_GWA1_39_21 | reverse complement strand
AGGATGGTGTAGTCAAAACGACAAACGCCCATTTTAATTTTCGGGACGGGTTTAAATCCGACGGGTATTTAATGGGGGATGGAGTTTGCCATTTGGCTTCCTTAATTTATTTGGCCGCGAGTGACGCGGGACTTTCTGTATATGCGCCGACGAATCACAATTTTGCGGTAATTAACGGAATTCCAAAAGAATATGGTGTTTCAATTTATGCCCTACCGGATTCATATGAGGTCAGTGCAAGACAAAATCTTTACATCAGAAACAATCTGGACAGTACGGTTAATTTTGTTTTTGATTACGACGGAGCAAATCTGACTTTGAAAATTACCATTGAACCACAAAACGAAATTGTGCCGGGATTTACTTTCGGGGGGTTAATTAATTGATCAGAGGTTTTTACTTCACATCTGGATGTGAGCTTCTTGGGAAGTCTTCATGCGAAACTTAGCTTTGTTTTGTATTTTTGCTATAATATAGTTGTCAATGCAATTTGATCGCCGAAGTAAAATCTTTCTTCTAATTGCAATACTTTCTTTTCTAATTTCGTATCTTATTGTTACGATCGGGCATTTCCCGCATTTAGGTTTTGCGGTTTCTTTTTCGCTCTTTATAATCCTGGCATACAAATTAATAAAAGATAAAGAAAAAGGCACAAGGTTATATTTTACTTTTACACTTGTTTTTTCGGCTCTGATTTTTGTAAGAAGTGAGCCTTTGATTACTTTTTTTAATTTGATAGCGGTTTTTGTATTTACTATTCTTACCCTTCTTCCAAAGGCCTCAGGGGAACTGTATTTTTCTGATTTTCTCTACGGGTCGGGGAAATTTTTACTGAAGAGTTTTTTTGCAAAAGAAAGTCAATATTCTTTGTCGTTGCATGAACAGAAGAACGAACTCAGCCTTGTTAAAGTTGGAGAGTGGGTGTTCGGGGTTTTTATTTCACTTATTCTGGCTGCGATTGTCCTTCCTCTTTTGTCTTCCGCAAATCCCTTTTTTAAAAATCTTGTCGATAGTGCCATGAGAGCTGTAAATCTTGAAAATTGGCTCAAGTATTTCGGCTATCAAAATGTTTTGCTTTGGCTTTTGCGGCTGCTGTTCTTTGTGATATTTATTTTTTTGCTTCCAAAACTCCTGACTTTGATAAACAGTAAAGATAATTATAAAGTCCCGTACTTAGCCTTTCAAAACAAGCTTCCCCTTTCGATCCCGAAGTTTTTTATAGCGCTTGTTGTCTTTGTCTTTTTCTTTACTCAAATTCAGTTTTATTTCGCTGGTGACGCCACACTTTCGGGTATGGGAATGAGCCATTCGCAGCGCACCCGGGAAGTGTTTACACAGCTTTCTTTGGTGGCGGGAATAATTTTACTTTTGGTTTATAATGCGGGAGGTACCGATAGATTTAACCGGATATCAAATTGGCTGTTGGGTGTACAGGGAGTCTTCTTGACTCTTATGGCGTACAATAGCGTTTTTAGCTATATCAGTGCTTGGGGTTTAACTTACAAACGACTTTACGGATTGGCCTTTGCCACTTGGGTTGTTGGGATTTTTGTTCTCTTTTTTATTAATTACAAAAAGGGTACGTCTTTATCATGGTTTGTCAAAAAATCAATTTTATATTCCGGTATTCTTTTAATTCTTGTGAACATCTTAAATTTTGACTATCTGATATACCACTTCGGAAAGTCAAAAACAGGCCAGGGAGTGGACTACAGATATCTTTCGACACTATCTCCTGATTCTCTTTCTTATCAAGAGCAGTTTGACCGGCTTGAGAAAATTTATATTGCAGACAACTATCAGACAGTGCTTAAAAACGGTGAAACCCCGCTTGTGATTTTTAACAGGATCCAGAGACTTCAAACAAAGTATTCTCAATTCAATTTTCGTTCGTTTAACCTTTTAGACTACTTGCAGTATCTAAAGATTAAATCCCTCGATACAAACCCGTTGAATCTGTATTATAAAAATAAACTTTATCCACAATACAATCGCTGAAGAATTAGTATCTTTGTGGTGAACAAGATCTTTAATTTTGGAAAATCTTTATGATGTGATTGTGGTAATTTGTAAGGATATCGATATATAAGCCCTGATGACAAATGACTAATGTTTTTAAGAAGCTAAGAAATAATTGCCACCGAAAAAGGTGGTTCTTTTGATTGTAAAAGGGGGTGAGAAAATATGACACCTGATTTGTATGTTCCTCGCTATTTGCCCAGACGGTCACGGTTTTCACCCGGAATAGAATTTGTTCCTGGAGATCTTGGCCGTGAACTTCCAAGAAGAGCTGAAAGGGTGAAGAATCTTCAGCAAGGTCAACCCAAAGAGGTTGGGGGAAAGGTTGTAGATAAGGGAAAGGGGTCAGAAACCGAACAAACTCCGGCAGCGGGAAAGTAGATGTTGGTGCAGAATTTTTGATTTCGGTAAAAATATCGTGATTTAAAAGTGTTATAAAGGAGTGTTACCCGATTAAGGACCCTTAACAATTTTTAAGTAGACTTTTTCATATTCGCTTATCATTTTTTCAAGGGTGAAATTTTCTTCAACTCTTTTCCGGCAATTTTCTCTGGAAATTAATCCAATATTCTTCATCGCATTTTCCGCCTCTTTAAGATTTTTAACTACGAATCCGGTTTTTCCGTTGTCAATTACCTCGGGAACAGATCCCAATTCCATTCCGACAACCGGTGTCCCTGAAGCCATCGCCTCAATTAAAGTCAAACCAAACCCTTCGGGGTAGGTGTTTAGGTGAAGAAAACCGATTGAGTTTTTGAGTAATATTTTCTTGTCTTTCTCATCAACCAAGCCCAAATATTGGATTTTGGAATTAAGAAATGGTTTTATTTCTTTTTCAAAATATTCTTGATTTTCTGAAGCAACAAGTCCTGCAATTTTCAGAGTAACACTTAGTTTTTTCGCTAGTTTGATTGCACTATGTACACCTTTGTCAGGAGATATCCGGCCGATATAGCAAAAATAACTATCGGGTTTACCGTTGTAAGAATATTCCTCAACAGGAATGCCGTGATAAATATTAGCTACATAATTTATATCCGGTGCGTGTTTTCTGTCGGCATAACTAATTGAAACAAAGTAGGTATTTGAATACTTTTCGTAAATCCGGTTAACCTGCGGGGAAGAAAAACCGTGAATGGTGGTAACCACAGGAGTTTTGGTTAGTTTTGAAAAAACAAGAGGATAAGCATCATAATGATTGTGGATAAGATCGTATTGATCGGCATCTTCAAAAACCGATGCAGCATGAAGATACTGATAAACTTTTGATTCTAATGTGGGATCTTCCATTAGGGGTTTAGGACAAATCCACTTTAAGCGCGCTTCGGTTTTTGAATCTCCTGTTGCGTATAGAGTTACCTCATGCCCCAACTTCACCATGCCTTCGCAAACGTGGCTGGCAATTAATTCCCATGGCCCGTATTTAGTTGGAGGAGTTCTCCAATGAATTGATGATAGAATTGCGATTTTCATGAACTTAATTTTAGCTTTTTCAAATAGCTAAAACCAGCTTCAATACTGGCCTCAGCTCCGCAATCGGAGGCAATTTTTTCTCCATGAACCCAGTCGAAACAAGTACCTGTTACGGGATCGTACATTTTTTCAAACCAATCGAAACATTTATGCAAAAGTTTCTGATATTTTTCTTTTTTATCAAGAATGTTAAGTTCATATATTCCTCTGATAAGTGGGGAGACACAGTAAGGATTTATTTCACTTTTATCGCGTGACAGATATTCGAAGTAAAATCCGTTATTGATAACATCACTAGCCAAACTATCAACCGTTGCCTCGCATAATTTCCGAAGTGTTTCTTTGTTCCCAAGAAGTCCGGCAGATTTAGCGACTGCTTCGAGTTCATGATAAGCCCATAAATGCAACGGCGCGCTTTTTGCGTGAAGAAAATAACCTCTCTTGCTTCGGCATGATATGATCCTTTCCAGTAATTTTTCTAGATATAATCTATTTTCCCGTTCGGAAATTTCAAGACCGGCAATAAGAAGGATGGAAGCGACATTATTTTCGTAGTTCTCAGTTATTTTTGTTTTGAAGTATAGATCTAAATATTTTTTTTCTTTAGTTATCCGGTATGCTTTTGCCCAAGCCCATTTGGCCCGTGCACTCCACCAAACACCGCCCTTATAAGATGAAGGAATACCGAATTTTTTCTGCCCTTTTGGTGAATCTATGAAGTTGCTGATGTACCCTTTCTTATCCTGCATATATTCTAAAAAGGTCAACCATTTTTCAGCTTGTTCCAAAGATTCCTTATCAGCGAAGGATTCATATATCTCCAAAGCCAATATGACTGCACGGGCTGAATCGTCAACACAAGCGATTCCTTCACCGGGAGCCGCGATTGGAACATATTTACCATTTTGTTTTTGCGAATATACGTTTATGTAATAAATATCCTGATCATTGTATTTGAAACTTTCTGTAAGATTTTGAAGATGTTTTAAGAAATTGTTTGGATTTAATTTTAAATCCATATTACGTTTGTTTTAACGTCATTTTAAAGAGGTGAAAATATAAATGTGCCACGTTTATCCAAGTCATAGTCCTTCCGATTTCATAGGTTAAAGCCTCACGCTTTGCTTTTTCTTTCGGTTTATTATAGATTTCGACAACTTCGCTGGATATAGCGGAAGAATCTTTAAATGGGACAAGTATACCTTTACTTTTACCCAACATTTCCTTGGCATAAACGTATGGCGTAGATATACAAAGTTTTCCTGCTCCGATGGCGTAAGCTAATGCTCCGGAAGTTGTCTGTTGAGAATCGATACTGTAAGGAGTGATATAAAAATCTGCAGCCCCAATATAGTGAATAAGTTTTGTAAGACTGACATATTTATTTATAAATCTGACATGCCTTTGAATTTTCAATTTTTTTACCATATCCAACAATTTTTCTCTGTAGACATCACGGCCATATTGTTTTATCAACTCTTTAAGGTAGGACGGATGTGTTTGACCGACAATTAAGTAGATGAAATTAGGTATTTTTTTACAGATTTTCGGAACTGCTGCTAAAGCGTATTCGATCCCTTTCCACTCGCTTAAAAGATTTGCACTAACCATAACAATTTTTCTTTTCAACCTTAATAATTTCTTGTAATGAAACGTATCTAGTTTGGGAAAATCCGGTACACCATGGTGGATCATTGCGATTTTATCGGTATCCACATTGTAAACTTTTCCCAGGACACCTACCGCTGCTTCCGCCATAACGACGACATATTTTGAACGGTCAAATATTTTTTGAATAATTTTTTTTTGATTTTCATCTGGTTTTTGAATTACTGTATGTAGTGTCGTAACAATAGGCTTATTAATAAGATCCAGAAAATTGATAATATAATTTCCGGATTCACCGCCATAGATGCCAAATTCGTGCTGAAGACATACAATTTCCAAATTATTGTCTTTGTTGATTACCTCTGCAATTTTTTGATAATCTTCCCATTCATTTTGTCTAATTTTATATTTAACTTCGTGTGGATATTTTAATTTCTCTCCGTTTACTGTATCAATAGCTGCAATTTTTGCCAATGCAAGGGGATTGATAAGATTTATTGCGTTTGTCAGGTCTTTGGTGAAAGTTGCCAGACCACATTTTCTGGGAATATAGGTTGATATATATAAAACATTTATACAGCTTGTCAAATTATTAAGCTTGCATTTTGCAGACACATTATTAATATCATCAGTCATAATTATTCGTCTTAATTATTGAATTTCTCTGCGAAAACCACGGATTTTAGTCCGTGGATGAAGCAAGAATCCAATCTCGTCGACAAAATACCATGGGCTTTAGCCCGTGGTAGTTTATAAATTCGGGTTCTTTTATATGTATTTACAGGGCAGTAAACCCATATTTTAGTATAATTGGGAATTTTTAGCCAATTTTATAGGTAAGATGCATACCCCAGAATATAAAATATTTGGGAATTTTTTTCAGTTTGATTGAAGCTCTTTTAGCAGGTCCTTAAGATACAGGGATTTGGCAGCAATTAAGGTATCGGCAGCTCCGTAATAAATATACAGTTTTCTATCTTTTACTACTGCTCCTGTGGGAAAAACTACATTATCAACAACGCCCTTTTTCTCCCAGGAGGCTTTAGGTGAAAAGAGGGGTTCTTTTAGTCGCCCCAAAACCTTTAAGGGATTTTTAAGATCCAGAAGGGCGGCTGTAGCATGATATATTTTTCCCAAAGGGGTATCTTCAACCGCATGATAAACGATAAGCCACCCATCTTTTGTTTCAATGGGCGGGCAGCCGCCACCGACATTAAGTTCAGAGAAATCGTTAAAGCGGATAAGTTGAATTCCGGGAAGAATTCTATGAAGAAGAGCGAATTTACCGCCGATTTTTTGGGGAAAGAGAGAAGCATCTTTTTCAAAAAGCAGAATATCTTTTCCTCTTGTTTCTTTATAAAACATTTCAAACATGCTGTATCTTTCTCTGATTCCTGAATCGCGGAAAATATCCTCTGCCTCGTCGTAAGAGATTTTAGGAGAAACAGGTCCGTGCTTGATAAAGTGAACTAAATCCTTGCTGGTGGCGTAAGAAATAAGGGCATTTTTACCGTTATAGGCGGTATAAAGAAGATAATATATCCCTTCTAAAAACGTAATCCTTGGGTCTTCTACCCCCATTTTCTCATAGCCATATTCCGGTGAGAGAATCGGTTTGTTAAGTCTTTTTACAACTTTATTGTCAATTAATTGGCAATAGCCTATGGAAGAAACATCATTCTCGTTAAGCGCCCGGTAAAACATGTGGGTGACGCCATTTACTTCAATGCAAGCCGGATTAAAAACCGCCCTATTTTCAAACTCCAGGTTTGTTTTCTCTAAAATTATTCCCTCGTCTCTGATTTTTAACACTGTTTTTGCATCCTTAAAATTATTCTGGTTTCAGAAAAAAAATGAAAGTACTGATATTATATCAAATAAAATTATTATTGAATTTCTCTGCGAAACCCACGGACTTTAGTCCGTGGATGAAGCAGGAATCCAATCTTGTCGACAAAATACCATGGGCTTTAGCCCGTGGTAGTTTATTTTCGTCTTTTGGGGTATCTCATTTACCTCGGTTCTCCAAGCTAAGGCTGACCAGAATTTTTTTCGGCAAACTAGTTCAGCTTAGTGCCGAAATAACCAATATTACTGATACTGGCCTATCCTTTAGTGTGGCGTCCAAGCAATTTTCGATGGCACAAATCAGTTGTAGAGTAACCGACAAACAACAACCGCTAGCGCTCAAGAATGGTCAAACCGTAACTGTAAAAGGAGTTGTGGGCGGTCAAACGATCGGAGTAATTGACGTAAGCAACTGTTCGGTAGTGCAATAAAATAACGGATCCGTTATTTTCTAAAACCCCTCTTTCATGAGGGATTTTGGGTTAAGAATGCCCTTGATTGTTAGGAATAAATCTTCACAAAATCTTAATTTCCTCAGTTGTAGAATTTGACTATGCAAATTATGGATAGAGCCGTTTATAAACTGGAAATAAGAAATAGACTCAGACTCACTCAGAAATTAGTCGGAGAAATCGTTCGCCTAATGGAATCCGACTATGGCTGGGATACTATTCATAAAAAAACAGGTCTGGCTATTGTTCAACTGGAGAGTGTTATTAAACTTTTGGCCAGATATCACCTCGAAATTTGTATTTTGAAGAAACACAAAGAGGCTCGCTTACCGTCCAATCACGAAGATATCGAAGAAATTGTCAAAACTTACATGTATATAAATTAATCTTATGTCACCTAAAACTATAATTATTAGTCTACTTGCCTTTTTTGCACTAGTCATTGGATTAGCCTTTCTTTTTACCTCGGGACAAAAACCTGCGCCTGCTACTTTATCATTTTCAGCACAAGATTCTGATCGCCCAAAAGCAGAAACTACACAGACCCTCTTTGATATGGGTGAAATTAAAGTATCAGATGTCAAACAGCAAGACTACACTCTAAAAAATGCTGGAACTAAGCCTCTACAAATCCTTAATGTGAACTCAAGCTGCGGTTGTACGGCCGGTCAAATTATATATAACGGTGAAACCAGTAAAGAATATAGCATGCATTCGCAGAGTGGATTCGTAACTGAAATTGCACCTGGAGATACCGCTACCGTCCGTCTAACCTATCGACCCGCTACGATGCCTGTCTATGGAGTCGTGGAACGCGAAGTATATGTGACAACCAATGATCCCGAAAATCAAAAATTAGTTTTTAGTATTAAAACAAAAGTAAAATAACTATGGATTCTAACTTTCTATTTGGAATATCGTTAACCGCTTCTTTTCTGGCGGGAGTGATGGCTTTGTTTGCACCTTGTTGTATTACGTTTCTATTCCCGTCCTACCTTGGCACGATCTTTAAAGAGCAAAAAAGAGTCATGTACTACACACTTATTTTTGCTTTGGGTCTGGCTTTCGTGTTGGTACCAATAGCTCTAGGTATTCGATCTGCCATCTTTTTCCTCGATGCGTATCACTCACCAATCTATTACCTCGGTGCTTTAATCATGATTTTAATGGGGGTAATGACACTTAAACCAATTTTCCACTTGCCACAGATATTCCATGTATCTGGTCTGCAGAATAAGAAAGTAAACACTGCTAGTGTCTTTGGATTGGGATTAATGTCTGGGCTCACTTCCGCCTGTTGTGCTCCGGTATTATTTGCCGCTGTTACACTTACCTCCTTATCGCCATCACTCTTTCAAGCACTAATAGTTTCCTTGGCGTACGTTACTGGGATAGTAATGCCTTTGTTTATTATGTCTATTTTTTACGAAAAAGCTACGTCAAAAATCGCAGGACCTAATAGGCATAAAATCTACAATGTACTGAAATACTTGGGTGCCGGAATCTTTTTTCTCACGGGGATTCTTATAGCTGTATTTAATTATCAGGGCAAAATTCAGATGAATCAGATGGAGCCTTACAGTCAAAAAATCCGTATGGTTGTGTTTGAAGTTGCCAAGTATTTCCAAAATCCATTTGTAGACCTACTCATCTTTGGCATTGTTCTACTCATCTTTTATAGATTGTTAAGGTACAAAGGCCATGAAAGACAATAAACTTTTACCAGTCTTAATTATTAGTGTGGTTGCTAATGCAGTATTAGTAGCTGTGCTTATCGCTCCTCAAGTTGTAAAACTTAAGGCCAATCGACTGAAATCATCACCAACAGTTACAACTGCCTCAACCACGAATAAAGACAACTTGTTTAACGAAATTAATCCAGTTGATGGTTTTGAAATCGAAGCATCTTTTGGAAATTTAGGTCCCAAAATGACAGCAATGGGCGTTATTGATCCAGAGAAATTTAAGAGTATCTATGAAAAATCGAACCAACCCCTTACTCCAGAACAAGAAGACGTGCTTCTCAAGGGATCAAATGAAAAAATAAAAATCACTCGTGATAATTCCTACTTTTTACTGAACTTCTTTTGGGCAGTAGGTTTAGCCAATAAGTCAGAGATTCTTGATGATGGTGACATGATGAAATATGGAGGCAAACAAGGAGCCGGAAACTTTGCTTCAACTGGCGGATGGACCTTGGGTAAGGGTGATGCAATGAGTTACTACTCAAAATCTACACTTATTCCTTTAACTAAAGAACAGGAAGAGCGAGTTGACTTGGTCGCCTCAAACATTTTCAGACCCTGCTGCAATAACTCTACGGCTTTTCCTGATTGTAATCACGGCATGGCGCTTTTGGGAGTACTTCAATTAATGGCAAGCAATGACGCCACTGAAAGTCAAATGTATGAAGTTGGGAAATATTTCAATGCTTTTTGGTTCCCTGGTAATTATTATGACATGGCACTGTATTTTTATAATAAAGAAGGCAAATCATTCAAAGACGTTGATGCCAAGACTTTGTTAAGCAAAGATTATTCATCGGCATCAGGATGGCAAAGCGTCAAACAATGGTTAGTAGACAAAGGCCTAGTCCAACAGCCTCCCAAACAAGGTGGCGGTTGTGGAGTATAGCGATGGTGAAAGATCCGTTAATAAAGTTAGAGTCGGAATATTTTTGGACTTTGGCAAACCCAAAAAGATTGCAGATACTTTACCTCCTACATAAGCGAGAGTTACCAGTGAATAAAATAGCAAAAACACTTGGTTTTCCTCAAGCAAATATATCTCAACATTTAATGGTATTGAGAAAAGCCAGGTTGTTGGTAACAAGAAAAAATGGAAAGAAAAAGTATTACAGATTATACAGTAATGATGTAATAAGAATTACTGATATGATGAAAAGAGAAGTTAATCGCCTGGCAGGAAGAGTATGAGTAAACAAACACAGTTACGGCATTATAAGGAGAGTGTAGTAATTCCTGCGAAGGTAGATGACGTATTTGATTATATTGACGACCACAAACGCTTTTCTTCACATATGAATCAATCTTCCTGGATGATGGGCGGCGGCAAGATGAATACCTCAGTTGATGAAAAGAATGGTCAGAAAGTTGGCTCTCACATTCGCTTGGATGGTACTGTGTTTGGTATTCACCTTTTTCTGGATGAAGTTGTTACCCATTACGAACCACCTCACTTAAAAACATGGAAAACAATTGGAACTCCTAAGCTCCTTATAATTGGCAACTATCAAATGAAAATTGAAATAAAGTCTGACGAACGAGGGTCGCTTATTTCTGTTTCGATAGACTATGAACTTCCAAAAACAAATGATTGGCTAGGTAAATTATTCAGCGGGTGGTATGCAAAATGGTGTGTACAACAGATGCTAAAGGGGACTAGTAATTACTTTGCAAATAATAAAGGAGGTGAGGAATAATGAAGAATAATCCAACTGCAACAGCTAATGCTCTTGCCGTCACAGGAGGAATTTTTTATATTGCATGTCGCATATTAGTCGGGGTATTCCCTGACTTAATGTATACGATAGCCCAATCATGGTTTCATGGAATAGGTATGGCTTCAGGTTCATGGAACTTATCATTAGAATCATTTTTCATAGGTTTGATATCATTTGTGGTTTTCGCCTGGGTTACAGGATATCTTTTTGCAAGTATCTACAACTATTTCAGTAAGAGATAGCCTAGTTTATTAAAGTCTTAATGATTTCTTCATGATTTTCTAATATAATAGAGTCATGAGGATTTTGATTGTTGAAGACGAGCGGCGCCTTTCAAACGTCATCAAAAAAGGCTTTGTTGAAGATGGGTTTGCTGTTGACCAAGCCTTTGACGGCGAAGAAGGACAATACCTAGCTGAGGGTGAACAGTACGACTTGATTGTCCTCGATATTATGCTTCCTAAAATGGATGGCTTGCAGCTTTGCCGTGAACTTCGAAAGAAAAACATTAAAATTCCCATTCTCATGCTTACAGCCAAATCTACCACAGAAGACAAGGTAGCGGGGTTGGATAGCGGAGCTGATGACTATATTACAAAACCCTTCTCATTTGTCGAATTTAGATCCCGAGTTCACGCTTTAATCCGCCGAAGTCATCAGGAAACATCCCCCACCCTGAGAATAGAAGATCTGGAAGTTGACCCCTTGAAACATATTGTCAAACGTGGCGGAAAAACAATCAATCTCACGCCGAAAGAATTCGCGGTTTTAGAACTATTACTCAGGCATAAAAGTGAGGTGGTCAGCAGAACCATGATTATCGAACACGTATGGGATTATAATTTTGACGGCATGAGTAATGTAGTGGACGTTTTTGTCGTTGCTTTGCGAAAGAAAATTGATTCTGGTTCCAAAAAGAAGTTGATTCAAACAATCCATGGTGTAGGTTACAAAGTTGGCGACTAAGTATGAATACAAAAAGCATTCGCTTCAGATTAACAGTGTGGTACGCACTCATTTTTTCTGTTGCCATGGCAGTGGTTTTTTTGGCCTTTTACCTTCTGACCCAACAGTCTCTTCTCTCCCATACCGACGCAGCTATCGCCACCCACAACGAGAAAATAGTGGAAATCATCTCCCAAGAAGACACTACGATGAACCAATCTTTTATCAATGAGACACAGATATTTGCTCAACAATTTAGTGAGATGCCGGGCATGCTTTTGATTATTGGCGACCCATACGGCAAAATACTCTACCGTTCACAAAATCTCGGGGCAAACGAATCCGCTGTCACAGATTTACTCGAAAAGTCAGCAAATATAATTAGGCCTACTTTTGTTAATCGAAACATCGGAGCAACTCCTTTGCGATTTGGGGTTTTTCCAGCAGAGAGTGACGGTCAACTTCAAGCCATTGTCTTGATGGGTCAACCCATGGACGTTATTCAAAAGTCTTTAAATACACTTACCTTAACTCTTATTTTTGTTTATTTAGGATTGCTTGTACTAACCGTCAGCGGTGGATTTCTACTGGCGCGCAAAGCATTGAGTCCCATAGCCCAGGTATCAAAACAGCTCAAAAAGATTAGTGCCGAAAATTTGAAAGAACGCGTTCCGGAGCCCGAAACAGGGGATGAGATTGAAGAGCTGTCGCAAACATTTAACGGTTTATTAGACCATTTGAATGAAGCCTTCGTTCGTGAGAGACAATTTATTGGGGATGTTGCACACGAACTAAAGACCCCCGTAGCCACACTTAAAGGGGGTATAGAGGTCACTATATCCAAAATCAGAACGAATGAAGAGTATAAGAAAGCATTTGATGAAACGCTTATAGATGTCAATCGGCTATCTTCAACGATAAAGAACATTCTTGACTTAGCTTGGATTGGAGCTGAAAATGCCAATTTAGATGACAAACACTTTGACCTATCAGGTGCCCTCATCGAACTTCAAGAAATTGCTACCAAATTAGGCTCACAAAAACATCTCATTCTAAAAGGAGAAATTGAACCAGATATAGTTGTTGGCGGTGCTGAAGACAAGTTGTCGCGTGCAGTGCTGAACATTATTGATAATGCAATTAAATATACGCCAAGTGGAGGATCAGTTGTGATGTCACTTCGAAAAAAGAAAGGCAATGCCGTCATAGAAGTAAAAGATACTGGAATTGGCATACCTGAGAAGGAAAGCGAACACATCTTTGAGCGTTTTTATCGTGGCTCTAAAGCTGCAAAAACCTTAGGATCAGGGTTAGGGCTCGCAATTGCCCAAGGGATTATTCAAGCCCACCGAGGGAATATCGAAATTAAGAGTAAAGCGGGGAAAGGAACCTCGGTCACTATTACTCTGCCTTTACTTCGAAAATCCTTCATATCTTCCTAACGATTTCCTAATCCTTTTTCTCCTATACTTACAGATATAAGTTAAAAGGAGGTGACATATGGATAATCACAACAATCATTCCGCCATGGTTTCTGGCCCTAAAGCACAAGGCTCGTCATTAAAGTGGCTCGGTATTTGCTTAGGATTGATAGCTTTAGCGGTTGTAGCGGTGACTATTTTCCGAGTCCCGGTCAGTACGGTGTTCTTTGGAGCGGTACTGTTGGCTTGCCCGTTGATGCATATTTGGATGATGAAAGATGGTGGCCATAAACATTAAGAAATGTTAATCAGAATCTCACGACAGCCTAATGGTCAAAGGAATAAGCTGAAGTTGTTAAGAGTTAAAAAGGAAAGGAGGTCAAAAAATATGGGATGCTGTCATTACCCTATAAGGAGTCCTACAACAAACATAGTCAATAACGACTAGCGATGTTTTGCAGAAATCACCCTTAAAACTCAAGAAGGGTGATTTCTTTTTTTGAAATTAATTATTTAAGATTTCCCCTCTAGTTGTTTTGGTGGACATTTAGTGTCCGCATATGAACAAAAAACGCAACAGTCACCTTCCTTGGGCCTCAATACTTCACCACATTGCTGACATTTATAAAAATGCTGACAAGCATCAATCGGCATCTCCACTTCTTGTTTAGCGGAACATTTAGGACAAGTTAATATTGCTTTTGTTTTCATATTAAGGAACATTCACAGTAAAATCTTTATTCACAACACTGCCATCTGGCATGGTGATTTTTGTTGTCACTTTCCACGGACCACGCATACTCATTTGACCAGAGGCTGCATATCTACCATTACCCTGAGAAGTAGCGTTTCCCTGTTGGGCTCCCATGTTCATAGCGGTCATATTGAGATCGAAATATACGGTCGCATTATCAACCGGCTTGCCATCTTTGTCTTTGACATCAATAATGAATGTTGCTGGTCCCATTTGTAATGGATTTGGATTGGTAGTCAACGACACCGGCTCGTTTCCTGAGCCTGTGCTTATACTTGAACCTGAAAGCACTTTCCAGCCCAAACCGAGGATAACAACAGCTCCAATTACAAGCGCTATTAGTAAATTTTTGTTCTGCATATACTTCACCTCCTTTTAAATAACATTAATAATCATCATAAGCCCACCCGGCTCAACATGTTCGTTGGTTGTGTGATGAGGTATGTGACAATGCAACATCCATTTCCCTGGTCGATCAGGCGTAAATTCGATATCATAACGCTCACCAGGAGCCACTGAGACAGTATCCTTTGTCCATTGGGCAGATTCAGGCACGTCGTTACCGTCAGTTGCCACTATCTTGAAAGGGAAGCCATGCAGATGCATTGGATGAATCATCTGACCGCTTCCGATAAAGCGCAGTCTCACTTTTTCACCAACCTTAACATTGAGTGTTTCAGTATCGGGGAATGCTTTTCCATTAATAGTAAAAAAGTTGCCATCCATTCCAGTAGCAGGCATAGCAGCATAAGTTTGACCATCAATAACCCGCCACTCATTGAGCATGAGAACTTTATCGATGTCTGGTTTTGAGACTAGCCCATCTTTCGGTTCAATAATAAAGGCACCGGAGAGGCCGACTGAAATTTGTTTATCGCTGTCGTAATGGGAGTGATACCAATAGGTACCTGCAGGCTTGGCCACAAACACATAGGTAAATGTTTCTCCAGGCTGGATAGGTTTTTGTGTTTCATCTGGTATACCGTCCATATTATTGGGAACCTGGATCCCATGCCAATGGATAGTGGTGGGCTCAGACAAATTATTTTTAACTAAGATTTTCACTTTATCACCTTCAGTTACCCGAATGAGTGGTCCGGGAACCATGCCGTTGTACGCCCAAGCTGTCACTGTAACATCTTTCAAGATATTCCATCTCACTGGTTGGGCGGTAAGGTTAAAAACCTTTTGTCCATTTTCTACTTTAAATGACAACTCCTGGAGACCTTTCTTCTCTGAAGCTACGGCCACATTATCTTGTGGAATTGCCTCCATGGCCTTGAGAGCAGATTCGTTCTCTCCGGATATTGATAACTGCACGGGAGCATTCTTAAGCGTTACGCCACTTTTTGATTTATTTATTTGGAAAAAGACAACAGCCAAAAGGACTACTGCCAGAACAACTAAAACATACTTATTTTTGAGTAAAGATTCTTTGTTCATAGATATTTATTTTAACCGATTATTCATGATGATTTCATTAAAAAATCACTCAATGATGATCGATCCCTTTAAATGCTTTTATAAACTTCTGTATTCGCTCTTCGTCAAAATCGCTGAATTTGTCTAATCGTGTCCAGGCGGTAAGAGCTATCCTTGAATCCAACTTTGGATACGGAGCCATGAGGACTTTATTGGGATACTTTTTCACTATGTCTCTTAAATTTTCAACCAACTTTTTGCACTCGTCTTGTACTTGCGCGCTGGGAGTTGCTGGACTTTGGGGGTCTACACCCGGCATACAGTTGTATTGCAACATTACACCACCATCTTCAAGATTATGGAGTTGTAACTCGTCAGGGATAGGAGAAGCACTTACTCCCCATTGAGCTTTACCTCCGACGTGTGAGCCAGACGTAGGAGGTAGAGAGTTATATTGTTCGTGGGCATCAGTGAGGTTTTCTATATGTTTATTGCCAAGTGATGCTAGAAATTCACCAGGCTGTGGTTTAGATGCCTCTTTAACTAACCAATAACCACCCCCGACAACAAGCAAAGTAATGAATACAATCATGCAATATTTCTTTATCTGGTACTTTCTGCCCTGCAATAATTGTTGTTGCCGGTAATAATTCTGCTTGAACTCTTTGCGTTCGTGTTTAGATAGTTGATTCCAATTTTCCGGTAATTCCATAGTTATTTTTTCTTAACCTTACAAACAAATGGCTGATTAATTTTCTTAAAAGTAAAACCAATGGTAATCAACAGAATGGCAATGCCAACAAAACCAAATTCCTGCCCTCTAAACGGCAACACTCCTAAAACAGTCGTAGCTGAGCCGAACCCAATGAGCGAAGTCAGCACCACGGAACCGCACGAAGCGCAACCTACACCCAATAAACTGGTAGCAACACCAACCAAAGATACTCCCATTTCCTGTTGTATCTTCGTAGATTGGCGTAAGTAATAGATCAGTAAACTCGCTTGTATGCCGGTGAGCGTAGCACTCGTAATCGTTAAAGTTCGTGACAGTAGGGTGAAATTGGTTTGCAGAGAGCCCAATAAGCTCGTTACTAAGTTAGTTTTTTGCCACAAAGTCATCGTTTTCGAGGTCATAGCTTTGGTAATGAGATGCAAGTTTGGTAACCAGGCCGCAAATGCAATCATAGACAGCGTTATTAATGTTGTTACCAAAAGGTACTTTGGTTGCCGGATTATTCTCACAAACGTGGTCATAGTTACTGAAGCAGAGGATCAATGACTGCCTGGAAAGCAGCAAACGGCTGTGCTCCAACAACCAGATCCCCTTCGACTTTTCCATCTTTGGTTGTTTTACCAATTAGGAAAGTGGGGGTACCTGAGACGCCGGCTGCCGTTCCATCTGCTATATCCTTTTTGACTTCATCTTCCATAGCCTTATTTGATAGACAAGTATTAAATGAACTGATATTTAAACGTAGATCTGTTGCGATGGCGGCAATTTTGGCATCATCAAGACCGTTCCCGTTTGAGACTGTTCGTTTGAAAATTTCGTCATGGAACTCAAAATACTTTTTGTCTCCGCCTTGTTCTTTGGCACAGTTGGCAGCGACTGCTTCTTTGGTAGCCATTGGGTCATGGAAGGATAAGGGAAAGTCTCTGAATACTAGTTTCGCCTTTCCTGTTTCTATGTATTTTTTGATTAATTGGGGATACGTATCATCAAAATGACGTTTACAAAATGGACACTCGTAATCAGAAAATTCGACAATAGTGACCGGGGCATCCTTGTCCCCAAGCACAGGATCGTCATCGACAGAAACGACACCTTTAGTTGGTTGTTGTGGTTGGGCCGCCGCTGGTCCCTGATTATTGGCTTGAGTACCTGCGACTGTTGTCCCTCCTTTTTCCAATACCTGAACTTTTGTGTAAAGGGAACCGATAAAAAAGGAGGCAACTATCAGAAGGACGACAAGGACAGGAGTAAGATTACCGCCGAGGGAAGGAATACTGAATGATCTTTTAGATTTCTCTTCTGTCATACTACTACAAAGTGTAGTAGATATATGAACTACTTGTCAACAGATAAAATATTAGTTGCTTGGTGAGAAATTCTTGGAAGCATAAGTGGATTGAATGCTTTGCAATTTGGCCAAGCTATGGTCCTTACAGGCAGACTCACAACTGACATTTTCATTACAAACTACCACTACGTCTAGACCATCCTCATGCAGTTCTATGGCATTTACAGGAGTTGTCATAAGCCCAATGAGTACGGTAATGAAGATGGTGCTGTACATTAAATTTCTTTTCCCCAGTTTGCGGTAGTTTACTTTTATTGAAAGCAGTGATTTTATCCGAGTCTCAAGTGTATCAACATCAGCGATTGCTGGAGCCAATGCAGGTAGTGTTACAGGTTCATATTGAAGAAGCTTTTTCAAAACAGACGAAAGAGAACGTGCATCGACCTCTCCTTGGATAGCTTCTTGATCTGCAAGGAATTCTCGATCTGTTTTGTATATACGGATAAGATCCGTAAGTATTGGGAAAAAAGGGAAAAGCGACTCAATAAACGTGGCAACCAGCAAAATTAGGTTATCCCGATGTTCAAGATGGTATTTTTCGTGACGTAAAATCACTTCAAGTTCTTTCCTGCTAACCAGCGCAATCAGTCCGGTAGAAATAAAGATTTTTGGATTCCGTACTCCAAAACAATATGCAAACGGTCTAGTCTCACCTAATACGACCACTTTACCTATGAGTTTGAGAGATTTGAAGATATCTGAAAGCCCATGATCCTTTGTGGTGGATTGAGATAACAACCGACGAAACTTATAAACCTGGACGACGGTGGCAAACAGCTTAATTGCAGTGTACAGCACTGAAATAATAAGAACCCCGAAAACAATCATTCCCCAGTTCCCTGGAAGGCTCAAAGATATTGCCCTTGCCATTTCTCGACAGTAATAAAAGGTGTGGTGTATCAGGATTGGAAAAAACTTCACTAAAACAAAAAAATAACTCGCAATTAAAAGCATCAATAAACTTGAAAAAAGAAACAAGTGTTTATTTATTCTCATTTTGTTTTTCCAACAACTTTAGCAAATAATCCTTTTTGTCCTTTGGCAGTTTGTCAATGGACTCGGCAAACGAAACGATAGCAGCTTCCCCAAAGGAAGACATAAAGGTCTGGATAAACGACTTGGCCATCTTTTTGCCGTATATATCCTTTGAAATTTTAGGGGTGTAGGAGAGTATCGTATTATGGTTATTTCTGTTGACAAGGCCTTTTTCAAATAACCTTTGAAGTAGCGTGGCTACGGTAGTATACGCAAGCTTTTTCTCTTGATTAAATTTTTCCACAACATCTCGGATAGAACACTCTTTCAACTCCCAAACGATGTTCATGGCTTCTTGTTCTAGTGGACTTAATGTTTTTTGTAGCATAGTAAGTTACTACTAATTGTAGTAACTGTCGACAGAAATATCAACTTTGATTAATACTTAATAATAAGCTCACGATTTCTTAATTCGCTTCTTGTTACACTGCTCCATATGTACGACTACGGAAACTGGTTTCTAGTAATATTCAATATCATCCTTTTTCTATATTTCATTAAAAGTGCCTTCAAGCCAAGGACAAAAACTGACTGGCGAACGTACAAGATTATTGGGGCATTCATAGTGGCTCTATTTGCTGAGATGTATGGATTTCCTTTGACCATCTATTTGTTAACTTCATTTTTTGGCAACAAACTTGGTTTAGATTTTACTCATGATAATGGTCACATTCTTAATACTTTGTTAGGATTGAAAGGCGACCCCCATTTTAATATTCTGCATATCGTAAGTTACGCACTGATTATCGGTGGGTTAGCCTTACTTGGAAAGGCTTGGGAAGTGCTTTACAAATCGCAGAAAGAGAAAACGTTGGCAATCACCAATGTCTATAAATATATCCGTCATCCGCAATACCTTGCGTTTATCCTCATCATTTTTGGATTTCTTGTCCAATGGCCAACACTGATTACCTTGATTATGGCTCCAATATTGATTATTCGATACATTCGGCTTGCGAGAACCGAAGAAAAAGATATGCTCAAGGTTTTTGGTAAAGAATATGCCAAATATAAAGCTCGGGTCCCGGGGTTTTTCCCTTCGATAAAACTTTTGATTCGAAATTTAACAAGCTCAAAGAATTCGAAAGGAGAAAACTATGGGAAAACCGATCACTTTATACAACACAACTAAAACAGATAATCAAGATTCTAAAAATTCTGATAATCGGACTTCGATTACCGAACCGATTCGAGAAAGCTTGATATTGTTCATCATTAAAATTGCCTCTGTTCTTGTCATCACAGACATGGTTTATGCTGCACTTAATTTTATTCTCCTGCGGGCTTTCTTTCTCAATCACGAGTTGCTGTTTAATATTCATGATATGACTGCTTACATTCTCACTTTATTCCACCTTGTTAAAACAGCTTTCCAGGTTTGGGGAATTTCGGCTATCGTCTTTCGTTGGGTCGGAAACTCATGCCACATTACTGACAGACACTTAGTGCATCATGCAGGGGTCTTAAACTGCATTGAGAAAATTTACGACTTGGACATTGTAAGGTCTGTATCTATTCAGCAGTCGTGGCTTGGCAGAATTTTTCGTTATGGCACTGTCAATATTGAGATTAGTGCTTCCGGTGGATATACCGATCAAGTTACGCTCTTTGGAGTTTCTAACCTGCAACAGTACGAAAACATGTTACATAAACATTTTTAGATTTTGACATGTATTTTGTTACTATAGATTGTAGTAGATAATATCTAGTATCATAAACATATAATGAACAAAATGACCATGTATACATGCCCTATGCATCCTGAAGTCGCTTACGACAAACCTGGAAAGTGTCCAAAATGTGGAATGACATTGGTTCCTACTCAAAATAAGCATAGCGAAATGAATCACGATGATCACCAAGGACATGTCATGAAAACTGTCTCCGAGATGTCCTTCTGGAAAAAGTTCAAGATGAGTATGACCATGGCTATGGGTATGGAGCATGGAGGGTTGGCGGGGCGTGAGATGGCAAAACTCATGGAAGAAGATATCCGCAATAAGTTTTTCGTAGCCTTTGTGCTGACTTTGCCGATTATTGCTTATTCACCATTGGGAACAAGTATTCTTGGTTTAAGGCTCCCTACGCCTATTTCTGCTAATTGGATAATGTTTCTTTTAACTACTCCGGTTTATTTCTACTCTGGGTGGATATTCCTGTACTCTACATACAAAGCACTACAAGCAAAAACACTGAATATGGCAGTTCTAATCGCCGTTGGTATTACTGCGGCGTATGTATTCAGTGTAGTTCTGACACTTGTAGGCAGCGAAGAATCCTTTTACGAGGCCGCAGCAATGCTGACTACCTTTGTCTTGTTTGGCCATTGGATGGAAATGAAATCAAGGCGCGGGACAACAGATGCACTACAAGCCCTTTTTGACTTAGTCCCTCCCCAAGCGCGAGTTATAAGAAATGGTAAAGAAGAGTTAATCCCCACTGCGGAAGTAAAGCTTGGTGACATCATTATTTTGAAACCTGGAGATAAAGTACCTGTCGACGGAGAGATTGTTGAAGGTGAAACCGCTATTGATGAATCGCTGGTCACCGGAGAATCTCTCCCTGTTGAGAAAAGTGTCGGGGATAAAGTCATTGGAGGATCAATTAACACTTCAGGGTCAGTACAATTTAAAGCCACAAAAATAGGCGAAGACACTGCATTAGCTCAAATTGTGAAGATGGTTGAAACAGCCCAAAACTCCAAAGCTCCGGGGCAAAAGATTGCAGATCGGTTTGCCAAATATTTAGTTATTGTTGCAGTTGGAGGAGGATTACTTACTTTTGTTGTGTGGTTTTTTATCCTTGGTCAACCTCTCTTGTTTGCGCTTACCTTCGCCATCTCTACAGTAGTCATTGCCTGCCCAGACGCTCTAGGGTTGGCGACCCCAACTGCTGTTGCTGTGGGAACAGGATTGGGAGCAAAGCATAATATTCTCATTAAAGATGCTCCCACTCTTGAGCAAGTTTCAAAAATTCAAGCCGTAGTTATGGATAAGACTGGAACCCTGACTGAAGGCAAGCCCAAAATTACTGATGTAGTGGCCTCTATGGGATTCACCGAGAACGATATTGTCGCGCTTGATGCCGCAGCCGAAGCAAAGTCTTCGCATCCTTTGAGCCTGGCAGTTCTGGAGGAAGCCAAACGAAGGAAAGTTGTCGTTACTATTCAAGTTGAAAGGTTCAAAAACCTGGCTGGTCACGGAGTTGAAGCACTGGTTGATGGTAAACATGTGCTCGTCGGCACTGTAAAACTTATGAACGATTGGAAGGTTGACATTTCACCTCTCCAAAAAGACATTGATCGACTTCTGTCAGAAGGTAAAACTATTATGGTTTTGGCAGTTGACAATAAAATTGCTGGAGTCGCAGCAGCATCTGATCCGGTTAAGGAAAATGCTAAGCTTGCAATTACACGGATGAAGGAATTAGGGCTCGAGGTGGCTATGATTACTGGAGACAACAAAAAAACTGCTGAAGCCATTGGTAAACAATTGGGTATTGATAGGATCTTTTCTGAAGTATTACCTGAAGATAAATCCTCGTATGTTAAAAAATTGCAGCAAGAAGGAAAGTTTGTCGCCATGGTCGGTGATGGGGTGAATGACGCACCTGCCTTGGCACAAGCTGATATAGGCATTGCAATCGGTGCAGGAACGGATGTGGCTATTGAAACCGCCAAGGTAGTCCTGATGAAATCTGATCCCGCTGATGTGTTGCGAGCAATCAAGTTATCAAAAGCAACGGTGCGTAAAATGAAAGAAAATCTGGTCTGGGCAAGTATCTACAATCTCCTGGCAATACCAATAGCAGCTGGGGTGTTATATCCTAACTTTGGTATCACTCTTCGACCAGAGTTTTCTGCTCTTTTGATGAGCATTTCTTCAATTATTGTGGCAACCAACGCAGTACTACTGAACCGGGCCGAAAAAGACCTCATTGCTATTTAGCTTTCATTTCGTCTTCATAATTAACCTCCCCAAATCTTAATAAAATCTTAATACGTGCTCTTGTATGCTATGACGATGAGCAAACAAAAAATTTATATCAAAGGCATGCACTGCCGGTCGTGCGAAATATTAATAGAAGACGAATTAAAGAAAGTTCCAGGAGTAAAAAGAGTTTCAGTTAGTCATCAGACAGGAATTGCTGATGTAGACTGTGAATGTGAGCTAGATGCGCAAGCAGTCACAAAAGCGGTAGAAAGTGCAGGTTATGGTATTGGCAATGATGGAAAGATTCATTTTTTCTCTCGTAATCATCGAGATTACATCGACTTAGGAATAGCTTTCTTTATTGCCACAGCTCTTTTTTTAGTGGCCAAAACGCTGGGAATATTTAATCTGAGCAGTTCAATTTCCGGGAGTTATTCCAGCTTACCAATCGTCTTTTTAATTGGACTTACCGCTGGTGTATCAACATGTATGGCTTTAGTGGGTGGTTTGGTGCTTGGTGCCTCCGCTCGCTTCTCAGCTCAAAATCCTCATGCAAATGGCATGGAGAAATTTACTCCGCATTTATATTTTAATCTTGGTCGAATAATTTCCTTTTTTGTCTTCGGTGGAGTTATTGGGTTCGCCGGATCACTGTTCCAACTTTCGACTTCAGTATTGGGAACTTTAACAGTCGCCGTTGGATTGGTGATGCTGCTTCTTGGTGGACAGCTAATTGACGTATTTCCTATCTTAAAGAGAATATCTTTTACTCTCCCAAAAGGTTTGTCGCGCATGCTTGGGATTCAAGAGAAATCCTTAGGAGAATATAGTAATAAAAATTCAGCAGTCATGGGCGCAATGACTTTCTTTCTACCCTGTGGTTTTACACAAGCCATGCAGCTATTTGCTATGAGCACAGGTAGTCCGTTAACCGGTGCTTTGACGATGGGTATATTTGCACTTGGTACTGCTCCTGGCTTGCTCGGGGTCGGTGGACTCACATCAGTCGTTAAGGGGGGCGTGGCACGGCTATTTTTCAAAACTGCCGGTGTGGTAGTCATAATGCTTGCCTTTTTCAATGTCGGGAACGGTCTTAATCTACTCGGAATCCCTCAAGTACTCGGAGCTTTTACCACTAGTGCCTCAGCAGGAAATGTAGTGCAAGATCCCAATGTCAAACTTATCAACGGTGTCCAAGAAGTACGCATGACTCAGAACTCTTCAGGATATACACCGAACAAATTTACAATTAAAAAAGGCGTTCCTGTCAAATGGATTGTGATATCAAAAGATGTTTATACATGTGCCAGCAGTATTGTGTCTCAACAGTTGGGAATCCGCAAAGGTTTGAACTTAGGTGAAAACGTATTTGAATTCACTCCTACCGAAACTGGTACAATCCGCTTCTCTTGCTCAATGGGCATGTATACTGGCTCTTTTAATGTGGTCGATGAAAATTCAAGCGCAGTCGCACCTTCAACTCAGATTGCAAATACCACGCAAAATACGAACACTAGTGCTTTATCATGTAGTGCAAATGGAGGTGGCTGTGGATGTGGTGGCGGTGCAAAAAAAGCAGTAACAACTGCGCCTGGAGAAACTACTACTCAGGGAGATGTTCAAATACTCAAAGCTACCTACACTTCTCTCGGAGACATTTCTCCTAACAAATTTACTGTCAAGGTCAACCAACCGGTAAGGTTTGAAATTGCAGCCAAAGACGACGGTCAAGGTTGCATGGGTAGCGTCACCATTCCGACTCTAACCAAGAAAGTCGAGGTATTTACCAAAGGCCAAACGACTACCTTTGAGTTTACACCAAGTAGTACTGGTACTTATAACATTACCTGTGCCATGGGAGTACCTAGAGGTCAGATACAAGTAAATTAAGGAAAATACTATGCAAAGACAAACTATCAAACTATCAGGATTAACTTGTCCAGCTTGCAAAAAAGTAACAGAGAAAAGAATTGGAAGCTTAAGCGGTGTGATCAAAGTCGAAGTGTCACTCGATTCTGGGGTTGCCACGATCGACGCTGATAATGCAATAACAATATTAAAAATTAGAAAGGTCTTAAAAGATACACCTTATCAAGTTGTTGAAAAATAAAACATATGAACAAAAAAATTGAATTACAGATTACCGGTATGCACTGCCAATCGTGTGAAATTCTGATTTCAGAAGAGTTAAAAGAACTTCCAGGAATTAGTGAGATCAAGGTTGACCACAAAACAGGAGCAGCGAATTTACTTTTGGATGAATCCCTATCTTCACCTGATGCCATTTTAACTGCAATCAGTAAGGCGGGGTACACCGCCACAATTGAAACTAAGAGTCCAGACAAGAAAGGGAAAGCATTTAAAGAAATTGTCATAACTAAAGAAAAACCGAATGGAAATATTTTTAACCCAATTAGAGTCGTCTATAGTTCCCGATTTGCTGCAGAAGGCAATATGATAGGAAATGAAAAAGGGATACTTCAAATTGATGGGTCACTTAATAGGGCACAAAATACAGAATTTATTATTCCTGATGGCAAAGAAGATGAATCAATTGGGTACATTCAAAAGTTTATGCATACCATTGGAAAGATGGATACAGTTGAGCCAAGATTGACTGAGCCAGAAACTAATGGAATAAAGCATCCAGAAA
>Ga0075624_107_pt1 | contig 50696 bp, 39 predicted proteins | sample RifGroA1_FD_68378 | JGI IMG/M metagenome (GOLD analysis project Ga0075624, IMG submission 68378) | Microgenomates (Woesebacteria) bacterium GW2011_GWA1_39_21 | reverse complement strand
AACAGCTAAAAATTCGATATCGAACGCAAACGCCTTAACAACCAACCTCGGCATAACTTTTTCCAACACTTCTCTTTTAAAGAATTTAATACCCACCTGAGTGTCCTTAACGTTCAATCCGAAGAGTATCTTTACGATTATCTGGTATACAAATGAAACCACTTTCCTCTGCCAGGGATAAATAACTTTTGATGCCGGATGTCTTTTTGAACCAATAATAATATCGGCATCATACCATTGAAAATGCTCTAGAAGTATTGATATTCCGTTGGGTTCCAAATCCCCACCCGCGTCGATAAAGCCAACAATATCTCCTTTTGCCCTTGCCATTCCGTAGCGTACAGCGTGTCCTTTACCCAAGTTCGTCAAATAGCCAACGACGCGAATTTTGTCAGGAAATTTTGCCGCAACTTTCGATGCAACATCGTAACTTTTATCAACCATACCGTCAATGACACAAATTAACTCATAGCTGTAGCGTGTCTGATCCAAAACGCTCTTAATATGCAAGAGGTTCTTCCTAATAAATTTTTCAGCTTTATAGGCAGGGATGACAATTGATACAAGAGTTGATTCAGAACGTTTTTTTCTTAACATATGCAAAGTATAGCCCCAAGTAAATCACTAATAAAGAAATACACAGAAGCGATGAACCGATGACATACCAAAAAGATGAATGAAAAAGATAGATCATCAACACTTGCATAATGGCAAACACAGGAACCAATAACAGAGGCCGTGTTAGGTCGATCGATAACATAAAAGAGGAAAAAAGATTGGCAAGTGAGTAAATAACAAAGTAAAGTCCCATTAAAAGCAGATACCTACCTCCTTCGAGATAGGAGCTATTTGTCGATTTTTTCTTTGCAATCAGTGGAAACATCACTGCCCCGATTGGTGCCGTTCCGTAAAATATTACTTTTCCCAAATTCGAAATTGATCCATAGATCCCTGCATCGTGTGAAGAGAAAAAATGTTTGACCAAAACTAAATCCGAAGTCAAAAGGGAAGTGAATGAAACAGAAACCACAAAAACGGGTAACGCATAGGAAAATACTTTCTGAAAATTGAAATTTTTGACCTCACTCTTAACAAAACCAATATCGCGTAAAAAAAATCTTGAAAGAACAAGTGCAACTACTTCAGCAAGAAGCATACCCAAAATAGCCCCAAAAACTCCGAAACCTAAGTAGTAGAGAGCTAAACCAAACGCCAACCTACCAAGCAGTTCAATGTTGCCAATAATCACCGTTTCTTTAAATTTAACTACACCCTGAAGAAGAGATTTATAAACAAAGATAATCATTGAAAAAAATAAAATTGGGGCAAAAAGAAGGCTAATATTTTTCCCAATGTGTATGTAATCTCCCAAAAAAGATGAAATTAATAAAATTACTACAGACACGCCAAGGGAAACTTTTATAACTTTATTATTAAACCATTCCAGTATCGCCGGAGTATCTTTTTTGTCAGAAGAAGAAACAAATTTAACAATCACAAGTCCAAAAAAAGATACCAGCGACATGATAAGACCAATAAGCGAAATTGTCGCGACCAGCTCTCCGTAGGAGTCGGGGCCCAACAAACGTCCTAAAATCAAGTGATAGATATAAGCCAAAAAATTGGCCAGGTTACTACCAACTACCATAAAAAAACTTCCAGAAAAAAGCGGATGGAGAAAAATTTTTTTAGGCGAAAACGAATGATTTAAGATCTTGACGTTGGCATTTATTATTTTCTCTTTCATAACATTCTTTACAAACATTAGCCAGTAGCTTCCCCGAAAGGATAATGATATATCTATTTTTTTAGAAATTGCTATAGAAATAAACTACCACGGGCTAAAGCTCATGGTATTTTGTCGACAAGATTGGATTCTTGCTTCATCCACGGACTTAAGTCCGTGGTTTTCGCAGATGAATTCAATAAAATTTATATATCGTTTTTTTTAAAAATCGCTATGACACAAAATACCCCCTAACAAATAACGCTTGCGCTAGGAAATTACTTAATAATAATAACGAAAAAATTAGATAGCGAATAGAATTATTTCTAACCATCGAGATGTAATATCCAGCAACAAGAAAAACTGGAAAAATGACTAAGACATAACGCGGCAGCGACGAAAAACTGCCCGAGAATGTTGGGATTAAATACGCAAGTATGTAGAAAATAAAAAAACTCATCTTCATTTTTTTGTAAACAAAGTAACCTGCAAGCAAAAACAATAACGCCACCGCCAATTCTAAAAATGTTACATAAACCTGTGGAAAATAAGAATAATTAACCGCGGGGATGATCTTAAAAAAATAACGATAAAAAACCTGTGGCAGTAAAACAATTTTTGATGTCCGTTGACCTCCAAAAATTTCAATGTTGTGAATAAAGGCAAGAAAATCCCCGGTTGAAATTTGCAGATACGTAGAATAACAAACTATTCCCAATACCGGCAGAGCGGAATATAAAAACGACGTCAAAGTTATAATTTTCTTTTTGTTTTCGATCAGATATTCATATATCAGAGATATTGCCAGAGCAACGCCAACAAGCCTGGTGGCCGTTGCCATCCCACACAATGCAAATGAAAATAACCAACGTCTTTTTAAAGAGAAATAGAAACTCCAAACAGCCAATGCAAAAAATAGTGTTTCATTATAATAAGCTCCTAAAAAAAACGCTGTCGGAAAAACGAGTATTAACACAATCGATAACATCACTTGTCTAGTGTCAAAAAACATTTGTCCCAATTTATACAGCCCGAAAAGACCAACAAGAAGTAAAATATTTGATATAAAAAGTCCTGAGACGGCGTAAGAAATATAACTCCCTCCAATTGCCAGAGAAAAAGATCTGATTATCAGTGGGTATAGAGGAAAATAAAAATAAGTCAGTGGTAGGTACCCTTCCCTTGCAATTGCAAGGTAGTGTTCGCCGTCAAAATTAATCGCACTCCAAAAAAATGGCTGGCGCAGATAATTCAGAAGTCCTCCTCCTAAAAAATCAGTTTGTAGGGGGAACAACAATTTGCCTAAACTTGCAAAGGATAGTTCAACAAGTTTCCAGACAATAAACAGGGTTATGATCGTAGTTATTTCCTTTTTGTTCATTATACATTCATCACTACAGCTTAAATCTCTGATAAGCTTTTGTACAACTTGACCGTTTTTTCAGCCGTTTCTCGCCACGTAAACTGTTTCACCCTTTTACTCCCAGCCCTAATCATTCGTAGCCTGTCAGAAGAATCCTTCAGTGAAAAGGAAATTTTATTAGCAAAATCGCCAGCTGAGTTTGGTTTTGCAACAGCCGCGGATCCACCCGCAATCTCGACAAGGGCCTGAGTTTTTGAAATTACAACCGGGGTTTCGCAAGCGAATGCTTCTAAAACAGGCAAACCAAAGCCCTCGTAGTATGAAGGCTGGCAATAGACACTAGCCAAATTCATAATCGCAACCAAGTCGTTCGCAGGAACAAAACCCGTTGTTAATACCCGATTGGAGTTTATGCGGTACAAAAGTTCAGTCAAATGCGCGATTTCAGGATGTGTTATCCCTAAAATTTCTCTAGCTTTGTCTCTAAATCCGCTCTGGCGTGAGAGATTGTTTTTTATCAGCTCATCAATTGCTGCCGCTTGTTTTCCTACAATTACCAATGGCAACTTTACAATTCTGCTTGCCTCCACCAGTGTTGAAAGATTTTTGTTGTAGTTAACATCACCCACATAGAGAATAAACTTATTTGGTAATCTATAGACCTTTGCTACTTTTGCCAGTTTTTCCTTATCGTTAATTTTTCGAAAGCGCAAGTCCACCCCCCAGTAGATAACTTCAACCTTTTTTTCATTAATACCCAAAAATCTAACAATGTCCTTTTTTGATGTTTCAGATACACTAATTACTTTGTCTACCTGGCCAACAAGCAATTTATTTATAAGAAATTTAACTGCACCTCTAATTCCTTGGCGATAATGGTTTCTATAAAGTAGAGGAATCAGATCGTGAATTGTGAGGATCACTTTTTTACCAGCAAACCCAATACGCGGTATATTTAAAAAGTAAGGATTGAAGCTGGTATAGTGAAGGATATCAAAGTCATTTAAATCAGCTTGGAAAAAATCCACCGCTTCGACAACCACATTCTTGTCGGTGTTAAATTTATGAAGCGCGTCGATCAACCCCCTAACCGAAACACCCACACCACGCACAGAATGCCCACCTGTCAGAGGACCACTATCAATTGCCACCCTCATGAAGATATTTTACACCAAAAACATCACCTGATGTCCTTTTTACTTTCAGAAAAATAGTGTCGTGGATAAATTGGAGTTTCTTCTTCCAGTGATTCGTTTTCAAGTCTTGTAGCGATATGGTTTGCCAGCCATCCCGGATCCAGATATCCCTTACCCTCTCTGTGTTTTCTTATTTTGCGGGCGAGGGAGAGCGGTCCGAATGATGTTAGCACAGAACCTAATGTCAGATGGACAAAGTGAATATGTGTTTTTCTGTATTCTTTAGCCAGCGAGAGCATTAAACCTCGAAGCGCAAATTTACTCGCACAATATGCCAGACGCCCCGAAAGGGCAACCTTACCCATTCCAGATCCACTTGCAATAACATAAACTTTCTCAGATTTTTCCAGAAGCGGTAAAAGTTTCTGGATGGAATAAAAAGCTGAAGCAACATTTATATCCATCGACATCTCCCATTCTTCAAAACTTATTTCAGATAATTTTTTATATATTCCCACACCAGCTAGGTGGAAAAGTACATCGACAGATTTGTAATCTCTTGAAATTTCTTTCGCCAATTTTTCTATAGACTTCGGATCAGTTAAATCGCACGTGTACTTACCAATCTTGATGTTTTCTTCCTTCAATTCATTTTCCAAAACATCCATTGAGTTCATCTTTCTAGAAACAAAAATTAGATTTGCCTTGCGCTTCGCCATGACACGCGCAACTTCCCTGCCGATTCCACCCGTCGCTCCAATTATGCAAACTGTTTTCCCTGAAAGATCCATAATTCAATTATAACAGTAACAATTATTATTACCCTAAAACATTAAGTAACTTTATATTTCGGCTGACCTGTCTTAATGAAACTAATTAAATTATCAATTACCATCCGATTCATATTTTCAATCGCCTCTCTAGATCCGTAAGCAGTGTGAGGTGTGATAATAAACTTATTATCGGGGAATGAAAGTAACCCCCATTTATCATCATTTTTCGAAGGAAGGGGTTCTTTGTAATAAGAATCAAAAGCCGCACAGGATAAATTGCCCCGTGTTAATGCCTTTTTCAAAGCCCTGGGGTCAATCAGCTCCGCTCTTGAGGTACAAACCAACACTGCACCCTTTTTAACAAGACCCAAATTATTAGCATTCAATATTTCCACACTTTCATCGCTGTAAGAAGCATTAACGCTTACAACATCTGAAGTTTTTAACAAAGTTTGAAGATCAACTTTGTGAGCGTCTAGTTGTTTTTCTAAATCTTCCCTCTTACCACGATTGTTATAAATCACTTTCATCCCAAAACCATTTTTCATAATTCGCGCGACACATCCGCCAATAGTTCCCATTCCTACAATACCTAAAGTCTTATTTTCTAAATTCCACGCTTCTCGTTGGCGCCAAATTCCTAACTTGGAAGAATTATTTAAATATGTAATTTGCTTCACCGCATCCAAAATTAGTGCCACACAATGCTCAGCAACAGTATATGCATTTGCCTTTGGGGTGTTAGCCGCTTGAATACCTTTATGAGAAGCTGCGTTTATGTCAATATGGTTTTCATACCCGGTCCCATAAAATATAATTAATTTCAGATTTGTATTTTTAATAACATTCTCTGTAGCCTTATCTGTACCTCCAATAATATATATATCAATATCTTTTAATTTTTTTATTATTTCAGATTCATCTAAATTCCCTGAAGCTTCTATAATTTTCACACCATGTCTACCTAATTTTCTAACGTCTGACTTGGAGAGGAAACATTCTGTAAATAGAGCATTCAACATATCATAATTTTTGCAATGATTCCTTAAACTTTTTCATCTGGTTTTTATTTCCAACGGCTATTCTCACAAATGATTTATCAAGACCAATATTGCTAAACCCATTTCCATGACTGGCAACAATACCGTTATCTTTCAGATAGTTAAAAAATATCGTACCCTTCATTTCATTAGCAAATTTAATTACTACTGCATTTATTTTTGACGGCAAGAAGTCATAACCATTACTTCTTAAAAAATCCATAATATCATCTCGGACTTCTGCAATCCCGGATCTCATATTCTCAAAATATTTTTCATTCTCTAAAGCAATAATTGCTGCGCCGATAGACAAATATGAGACATTTGACCATTGAGCTTTATTTTTTACTACACTTAAAACTTCCGGGTTTGCAATAATATAACCTATCCTGTTGCCTGCCATCCCGAAACCCTTTGAGAAACTCCTCAAAACTGCCATATTGGAATACTTGATAACTTGATCAATTACTGAAAGTTCTGCAAAATCCCCATAGGCTTCATCAATTATTACTTTTGCGTGGGTATTGTTTTCGATTAATTCCATAACTTTACACTTCTCAGTAAAACCCGAAGGATTATTTGGATTTGCTAAAAATATGAGTGTCGCATTTTTAATTTTTTCTGTCGAGATATCAAATTTATTATTATTCAAACTATATAGTTCCGTAAATTTGTTGCCAAACTCCTTGGCGTCGGAATAAACAATATATGTCGGAGTAAATGTATAGGTTCTTTCTCCAAATGCATGAATAAACATTTGTATAGCCTCGTCACAGCCTGCTGTTACATAAACCATCTCCTTTGGTACTTGATGTCTCTCGGCAAGTCTTTCAATCAATTCCAAAGGTTGTGGATGATAGCTGTTTGCCTCCTGTGAATATTTTTCTAAATTTTTGTATATAAAATCTGGCAAAGGATCCTTTATCGTTGTATATTGAAGATTAATTATTTTATCAGCCATATAGGTATTGTCTTACTTTTTTACAGTCTGCCAATATTTAAAATACGCTATTGTGAAATGAAGCGCTGAAAAGCAGGACCAGACAAATCCGCGCATCCCATCAAGGATCCCTAAATGTCTAATATAGAGTGAAAAAAAGACGTTTGCGGGTTTAACAAATGAATAATAAAAAAGAGTAAAAATATCTGTACTTACATGATTTGTCTTAAATTGCTCCGCGGTCAAATCGGTATAACGATTGGCTCGCTCTAAATAACGAGAAAAAGTTGGTGATTCGTGATGTTCTAAATCATTAAAAAGCCAGCCAACTCCCCCATCAACATCCATAAGTTCGTGTACAGATTTTCCTGGAAGCCATGCCTTCCCTTTTTTAAAAAGTCGGATCACTCCGTCAGGATAAACCCCTGCATGACGAAGAGGTGCTCCCAAAAAGAAATTAATTCGGGGGACAAAAAATGCAACGGTCTCACTACTGTGATTACCCAATTTTCCCTCTCGCCTCTCGATAAGTTTTTGATGGCGAATAAAAAGCTCCACGTTTTTCGGCAACTGCAACTGTTCATCGGATACTCCCTTTTCTTTAATTTTAGCCGCTACTTCAGGGTAACAAATCAACCTCGGCGCCAACTCAACGTTTGAAGAGTTGATTACTATCTTTATCTCCGTTGCAAGTTCAGTGGTTACTCGTTCATCAGCATCGAGTTGAAGTATCCAATCACAACTTGACTTATCAATTGCTTTTTGTTTTGTTTCATGAAAGTTACTTTTGTTTTGATATTCGAATACTTTCGCCCCATATTTTTTTGCAACTTCCCTTGTCTTATCTGTTGAAAATTCGTCAAAGACTACGGTTTCATCTGCAAGATTTTTAACAGACTCCAAACAGGGTCCGATATTTTCCTCTTCGTTTTTTGTAGCAAGAACAACAGATAGAGTTGACATGGTAATTATTGTTTTGATTTTAACACCAAATCCGAAACCTTTTGTGCATTTTCGACTGCATAGTTTGTGCCTCTGTCCCATGGATAAACCTGTTGCATATTACAAAGATATAAATCTTCCAAGGCAGTTGTAAACGACGGAACCCTTTGCGAATGATTTTGAAAAACTACCGGCTGGGTAAACCTTGACTTAAAAACAAAAATTTCTTTTACGTCATTTTTCGAGAACCGGCTGGAAATTTTCTTAAGATACGGGAAATAAAGGTCAAAAAGCTGCTTTTTTGTCAGTTCAAAATATTTATGGCTCGGCAACAAATAATTTGCAACGTAAAGCAAATGGCTATTGTTATATTCTGACTTATCAATAAAGTTGGTGTGTTCAATCACAGCTAAAAATGGATAGCTAACTTCATTTACATTTAACCAATAACTACCATCATCCAAAAAATTATTTTTAAGTAGAAGTACCAAATTTATTGTACCCAAACCTTTGAATCCTGAAATTTTGTTCAGATATTCTTTGGGTAAACCCTTGACAATACTGGCAAACTGCTTGGCCGAAAGAGTACAAACCACTTTGTCAAAAGTGTCTTTTTTGTCTTTTGCATGAATAATAAATTTACCACCTTCTTGTTCAATTAAAGTTACTTCTGTTTTGTAAATTATTTTTCCACCTCTCGAGACAATTTTCTTCTCTATCTTTTTTGCAAATTCTAAAAACCCCCCGGCGGGGTAACCTAGTTTCATCGTTCTTTTTTTTATCCTTGCCCAAAACCACGCGGCGTTAACCTCTTTTTCAAATACCCCAAATTTTTTCAAAAACAGAGGTCGCCATAAAATATTCCACGAAACATTCCCCATCGTATATTTGATAAATTTTTCGGCAGTCAATCTTTCCAGTGGTCTCCAGAAAGGGTTTAGTTTAAGAAAAGCAATCACCGCCCCAGTTCTCAACCTATCAAAAAGTGACAATTTCGAAAATTTAAGAAGCGTTAAAGGCGAATCAACTTGGTAAGTTCCATCTTCAAAAAAAGTTGAGGCTTTGGGAGAACTAAAAATCATCTTCTGATCAACCTCTCTTGCCAAGTTTAGAATATATGAGTCAGTTGTAAAAATGTGATGATAATGTTCTTCCAAACTCCACTTCCACGCACTTTTCTTAAAACCAACTGCCAAACCACCTGGTTTATTTCCGGATTCAAAAACAACTACATTCACCCCTTGTTTTGACAAAAAATATGCAGTTGCCAAACCACCAAATCCTGCACCGATAATCGCAACTTTCATACTCATAATCTTACCACTAAAGCTACAAACATCAGAGCCGGGTACTTCTCGTGGGACCCGGCTTAGTTTGCTTCAACAAAATACCCACCCAAATTATCAACGTAGTCAGTGACACATATACACCGAATTTGAAAGAGAAAGGTTCATATTTTAGCTCAACGAGATGTGACCCTTTTGCGACAGGCAGTGCAATTAAGGCTGTATTTGCTTTATTAACATTTTGAATTTTTTGCCCGTCAACATACGAAGTCCACCCCGGATAAAACGCGGCCGAAACAACCAAATAACCGTCAGATTCCGACTCTGTATTGAAAACTAACTTGTTTGATTGCGACGGAACACGGTTGACTGAACCGCCTTCGTTTTGATAAACATCTTCTGAACAATCAACATAAACTATTTCTTTTGGATTGTAAAACTCACTTGCTATTTCACGAAAGACAATTTCTTCATTCTTCTCGCATTTTATTATTTCCGGAAACCAGGCTGGGCCAATATTGCCCGCATTCTTAAAAATTCTAACGGTTCCAATGTTCGACATCTCAGAAAAAGAAACTGGCAAATACAGCGTCTTGGTGGTTCCGTTAGCATCAGGAGAATCGTTCAGCCAGTTTAAACCGGTGTAATAGGAAATGTTTAGAGTATTCACAAGCGGTGATTTAAAATTGATGATGCTATTGTAACGCGTTGCAATCGCATCATTGACTTGTCCATAATTTATTAATGAAAAATACCTTGAAATCGAAAGCAGAGTTGACGCATTCTGTCCCGTCGAAGCTGACAGACCGTATAAACTCCAACTGTTCGAGGGAAATATCAGATTATTATTTTCTTTTTCAAATCTTGAATCACCCAAATTTTTCAGCAAAAAATCTGTCACTTCAGTTTGCGGGTAAAGTAGTTCTTTTTTTACGAAAGGCAAATACTTGTCACTAGCGCTAATTACCGTAACAAACAAACATGCTATCACACAAACTATCGTCAATAACTTCTTTTTCGAGCGATCGATAAGCACAAAGAGTGTCAAAACAAAAACTACCAAAGTCGGTAGTATCATGTTTCTAATGCTCACTACTAAATTTGCAATATTTTGCTCCTGGGCTGTCATCCGATTTGCAATTAAATTAAAGAGCTGATCTACTCCGCCATCAAGGTTATAGTTCAAATAAATCAAATGCAGTAAAAATATTGTTGAGGAAAGCAAAGCCGGGATTAACAAAGTTGTTACTTTTGGCTTCCACTTCAAGACAACTTGGAGACCTGACGCAGCAAAAAGTGACAACACGAACGAGACAACAAATAGTACCCTAGCGTTCGACCCTGAAACTATCCCCAAAAAACTTGTGTTTGAAATCATCTGACTTATTGGATTTTTAGTAGAAAAAATTAAAGCCCCAAGTATTAAAAAGATGAAAAAACTTTTATTCTTTAGAACTTTATTTTTTACAAAAAACGAAAGTATCGCAAAAAATATCCCGACAGACGAAATCGTAAAAGCAAAGTTGTCGTAACTGCCGACGCCGAAATAGTTCCAGCGACCGGGGTTTCCGAAATAGTCGGGATAGGGAAACGTCATTAAATGTTTTAAGGGTAGATATTTAACATTTCCAGCAAGCGCAACTTTGTCCAAGTTACGAAGCGAAAGACTATATAACTCTAATGATGGGAAAAGCTGCACTCCTGACAACAACAACCCCATCAACAATGATCCTAATACAAAAAGTATTTTCTGAAATTTGTTTCTTTTACCTTTCAGGTTAACCACAAAATAGAATACCGAAATTAAAATTGTGTAGATTACGTTTTGTGGGTAACCGGAAATGATTTGCAGCGCTAACGCGCCAGACAAAACAAAAAACCACTTCCGGCCACTTTCTTCTGCCAACTTCGAAACGCAAAGAAGAATCAGCGGAAAATACACCAGTGTGTAATCAATTGAATTATATTCCATCCAAACGATGGCGTAACTCGAATAGGCAAAAAGTATTGCACCAAAAAGCGACGGCATCTTCATCAAGTTAAGATTTCTTAAAAACAAATAGCTCGTGAATGTTAATAAAAGCGGTTGGATAATAATTCCCAAACTCCAAGCATGAAATTCTTTGACAAACAAAAAGAGAATGTTAACAGGATTAAAAAAAGCAGTCTGAAAGTTAGCGAGCAGTGGTGTTCCTAAAAGAATTGTCGGGTCCCAAAACGGCAAAATTCCCTGATTTAAATATCGAAAAGCCATAACTCTCCATGGGTATAAAATCGAAATCACATCGGTAATTGCAGGATTTTGAACAGGTACCGGAGTTGCGTAACCCCATTTGTAATCAAACCAGGGAAAATATAAACCCGGCGTAATATCCGCTGGAATTGGCAGCAACCCTTCAAAGATATACTTGCGAAAAACAAATACCGTCAAAAGAAACGGCAACAACAATAGTAAAACATTTTCGGTGGACAGTTTTTTTATTAAATCCCGCCAAATTTTACTTAACATGAGGTTTTGACGCAGGCTAATTGGCAACGACCTTAAAATACAAGTAGCCATTACTGCCATAAATTTTTTCAACAACATTTGTTCCATCTGGAATTTCCTCATCAGCTCCGATAATTAAACTGTCCGGATACAAAAGCTTGTCTTTGTCCCAATCAATTGTCTTGAAAATGTAGTTAGAGTAATCCGAAACCGTCGAAAATCCATACTTATCTCTTAATGTCAAAACGTGCTGTTTCTGAAACTCTGACGGTAAATATTTTGTGTAAAATAAAAATAGTATATAAGGCTGATCATATTTATTCGTCACAACAATATTTTTGAAGTCCCTTTTCTGCTTTGAGAGATATTCAACCAATTCTTTAACGCCGTATTGCGAGGAAAAAGGATATTCTTTCGACATGTGCGCATAATACATATGAAGATAGCGCGCAATATTCCACGAAACGAAAAGGATAGCAATAATGATAAAGGCGCGCTTTAAAACTCTTCTGCTGTACATTATCCGGCCAATCAAAAAATACACCCCAAGCGCACTGACAATCGTAAGCGGGACAGCCATATTTTCAGCACGTAACGCATGGGGTGATTGAAAAGTTAAAGCAGCCGGAATCGGGGCGACAAAAAGCCAACCAAGAATTAGATTGTAGACTTTCGGTCTTTGTTTGTAGGTTTTAATTACAAAATATAAACCGGCCAAAACAGTTATTATCTCGTACAAATACATTTGCCCCGTTTCGGGAACGGCATTTCTTTGAATAACGTCTCCCGATATAAATAGAAAAAGTCCGTGATAATGCGAACCCCAGTTTTTCAAAAACGCTAGTCCATAGTTAGTTACTTTGTTATGTAAAATTACTGAAAAAGTACCAAGATGTTCCATTCGCTGTTCATTTGTTTTCTCAATTGGTCCAACATCCGCAAATAATCCAACACCGGAAGCTCTTGATATTACCTCACCTTTTGCAAAATCACGCACAAGGGGAACTATTAGGACAATGCCCAATACAAACGACACGAAAACAGGTTTGAGATGCAATTTTGTTTGTTTATAAAATGTTAATAGAATTCCAGTTAGTAGTAGCGGTGAAACAATCCGCGCAGAATGATAAGTATATAATGCCAAAACAAAACTGGTCACAGACAAGAAAAAGAATCGATATCCGCTATCTTTCAAAGCTCGTACCAATAAATAGGTCCCCAACAGCATCAAAAATGTCGCAACATTTGCTTCCCAACCACCGCGCGAAAAGTGAAGATGCCAAGGAGAAACTGCTAGCATAAAGGCAGAAATTAAAGCCAGCAGCGGTTCGTTAAATTGCTCCCCATTCCCTGTTGATTCTTTCTTAAATAATTCAACTACAAAAATATAGATTAGATATACGGTGGCGATTCCGACAATCGCATTCGGCAAGCGCACCGACCATTCGTTAAGGCCGAGTATTTTTACAAAAGGCATCACCAAATAAAAATAGAGGCCGGGTTTGTAGTCATTAAAAGACTGAAAATGTATCGGCCAAGCATTTCCATGCTCGTCCTTACCGGTTTGCAAAAGAGAATAGGCGTTGTACCCAATTGCCGCTTCGTCCGCATTAAGCGCTGGATAGCTACCCAATTTGTACAACCTTAAAAAAGCTGCCAATAAAATAACTATAACTAAAAGCGTTTTCTTCATACTATTTTGTTTCAACAATTCGAAAGGCCGTCATAAAATTATCAGGGTACTTAATTTCAGAAATCAGGTTGTAATCTTTCCTACTAAAATCCGACGGAATTGCCACACCGTTTCCGATAGTCAGTGTCGATTTCTCACCGGTAGCGAACGGCCAACTCCAACCGGCAAAATCTATATTATCAAGGGTCTCCACAAGTCCCACGTCAGGTCCCAAATAATATGAAAGTTTTGCTTGCTTTTGGTAAGCTTTGGGATCATAACGCGAGTAAAAAAGATAATAAATATAAGGCTGGTCATAGCCTTGCTGAAAATAAACAATTTTATAGTTATCCTGGATAGGTAAAAGAGTTTTGATGATTTGTTTGTATCCCCAATTCCAGTATTTCGCGTTATGAATCGGCTGATGAATAAAATACGAATCAAGAAAATAAACCAGGGAGGTGGTTAGGATGAATAGAAATGCCACTATGGCAATTGATGCCATAGCTTTGGAGTTTTTAAACAACCGTCTAAAAAAAATGATTAAAGAAAGTCCTCCAAGCGAGGATACCAGAGTCAAAGGAACAACCATGTTCAGCGCCCGAACAGCCTGAACTTGATCGCGTGTTAAAACTGCTGGCAAAGGAGTAAGTAAAAGCAGCAATAAAATAAATTTTTTAAACGCACCTTTACTGCGACCAAGATAATAAAAACCAAAAGGTAATAATAACAAATCATAAAACATCAACATTCCCTGGTTGGGGGATGAGTGTTTCGGATTTTGATAATCGCCGTCAAAAAACAAAAATCTCGCTGAAAAATGGTTGAAATACCGACCCAAAATAGCCCTTGTGTAATTAAGCGGTTCGTTATGAAAAAGAAGATAGTTTAGATCTCCAATTTTCTCATTATTCTGAAACAGCATCTTCTCTATATAATCTACTGGCCTGGGGTACGAAAAAACACTAAAAACGGTTAACCTGCCGGTCTGACCTTGACTAAAACTGAGAATACTAGGTGAAGCGATGAGGCTGGCTAAAACAAAAGCAAAAAATAAAGTTTTTCGACAATCTTTAAAGAAACCAATACAGTTTTTCCAAAAAAGCACCGCGAGTGTAAAAAGGACAATTGTGGTGGCTAGTTTCGCTCCTTGATACGCAATAAAAGTTAATGCAAAAAAGACAGAAGAAAAAATCAAAAATTTATTATTTTTCAACGCTTTGATAAAAAAATATATTCCTGCTAAAGTTAATGTTAGAGAAATATTTGCTTCCCAACCACCGCGCGAAAAATAAACATGCCAAGGCGCAAGAGCAAATATAAGTGAGGATATCAACGCCAGTGACCTTGAACTTACCTTCGTTTCTACTTGCAAAAAGTCATAATCAATAAACTTTTTGACAATTGAATATAGAAGGTAGACCCCAACAACACCAGCTAATGCGGACGGTAGACGAACTGACCATTCATTAAGTCCAAAAAGAAAAACAAACGGTACTGTCAGATAGACACATAAGCCGGGTTTATAATCACCGAACGATTTAAAGATAATCGGCAACAGTTTTCCATATTCATCTTTTCCAGTTTTCAAAATCGAATAAGCATTATAACCCAACGCTGCTTCGTCTGACGATAACGAAGGCGGGTTGACATTTAAATTCCAAACTCGCAAAATAAACGCTACTAAAAGAATTGTAACTAACTTCCAGTTTACCTTTTTCAATTTTTCAGTTGTCATATATTTCAAACGCCCCACTTCCATCCAAAAACTGAACGCTTTCCAATTTATTCCAAGTTTTTGGTACATTTCCCGGACTCGTAATCAACAAACACTTAATCTCCCTGCAATCAATCTCTTCCTTTTTGCTTTCCAAAACGAAGGGTTGCCATTCTTCACTTGGTACTTCCCAATCGTTTACAAAAAAGAATTTGTCAAAACGATCAACCCAAAACCAATTACTTTGCTCAAAACGAATTAAGTTTTTGTCAGCTTGATATAAGAGTGGATTCCATTTCAGATAGAAAAGAAAAAACTCGTGCGGCTCGCCATATTTCTTTGTTACGATAATTTTATCGTATTTATTGTAATTTTCCGCTACATACTGAATCACCTCCTGGTAACCATATTGCCAAGACCAAGAGTACGTACTTTTATAGCTATTAAAATAATTAACCTGATAATTTAACAATTGCTTTGCCAAAATAAGAAGATATAAGACCACAAAAAAAGTACAAATTATACCGGTGTTAAAAGACTTCACCTTCGAACTCAGAGACACGATTAAACTAAAAACACCAACAAATCCAAATGCTGAAATAATCATCGGTGCTGGTAACATGGTAATACTTCTTAAAACATGCGGGGCTTCACGCGTTAACGACGAAGGCACCGTACCCAAAATCAGCCAACCCAAAAGAAGTGCAGTTTTTTTATCTTTCGATTTTATGAGAAATATTACTCCGCTAATAAGAAAAATCAGATCGATTTTATATTGTGAGAAAATATTTTTTAGAAAATTATAAGTAAAATACGTAGGACGGTTAAATACCGCCCGTTCAACAAGCGGGCTAAAATTGTACTTATCTCTTAAATTTATAATCTGTCCGATTGCACCCTCATCGATGATTGCTACTTTTGAATAACGCATAACACCAACTCCAGCTGCGAATTGATAAATTAGTGGGAGCAAAAACAGCAGAGTCAAAATGCTACCTTGCATTAGATACTTTCTGTTGTTTACAAACGCTTTCAATTCATTTCTAAAAATAAGAAATAGAAAAACGACAAACAACGGAGTAAAAATACGGTAAGAGTTATAAGTCCATAAAGTCAGACCAAAAAAAATTATACTTGGAACGATATTCTGTAAACGTCGAATTGACTTCAGAAAAAAATAAAAACCAACGTTAAAAAAACACAATGCCAAATTTGCTTCAAATGCCGGACGTGACAAAAACAAACTCCAGGGTTCAAGTGTCACCAGAAGCGCGCTGAGGGTTGCAACTGCTTCCGTTTTGTCGTCGCTCTTACGCATACCTCTTGCTTTTTCCAAGCTTAAAAGTTCTTTTACGAGAAGGTACGTAAAAAGTACGCTTATCGTACCGGCGACAACCGAAACAAGCCTAACGGAAAATGTATTTAGACCGAACAGTGAAATAGACGGAACCGTAAGATAAACATAGAGGGGCAATTTATAATCACCGTATGCGCGAAAGATAGTTGGAAAAACTTTTCCCCATTCATCTTTACTAGTTTTGAGAACTGAGAAGGCATTGTAGCCAATGCTCACCTCGTCCCAATTGAGAGACGGCGGATCATAAACAACATTAAAGATTCTTAGAAAAAAGGCAATAACTAAAATTAGCCCGATTAAAATGTATTTCTTATTATTTATAAATCTATTCATTCACTGGCCAAAAATTAGGATATCCATCTGGCAGAATTCCCTTTTCGAATCGCGCATCAGAATCCATATACTGCAAACGCTCGGGAAGTTGTGCTTCGCCCTTTCCGAATTCCACGAGTGTTATCGCAGGCTGGCTATCACGAAAACTGATCACTTTTATAACGCGCGAATTTTTTGGGACTTTGTAACCAAAGCAGACATACAAAACATTCTGCTTTCCCGCAGTCGGACATTCATAGGGCATGTTGAAAATAATATTGTCGATACTCGCAATTCTTGTTCCCACTTCAGGCTTAGACGTCAGAAACGTGGCACGTTTCTGAAGCTGCGGCGGAGAAATGTGGTCATAATAAATAAATGGCATGTAGTGTCCACGCGACACAACCACGTATTTGTAATCAGATTTCAAAACATCAACGCTGTTCACCATTTCATGATGACCCCCATCGCTTTGCCACGGTTGGTGAAGAGGTTTATGTATGAAGTACTGATGTAAAAAATAAAACAGACCGACAGAGTAAATAAGCAAAAACAACGAATAGAGAATTCTTCTTCCTTTTAACAAAATGTAAACCCCACAGGAAACAACCATCGTCACTCCCCAAACCAACACCAGAGTTCTTGTGATACTTCTTGGTTCAACAACCATCGACGCAGCCACAGGCGAGGCGACCAGCAGCACAATCGGCAACAAGTAGTATTTACCGTAAACATTTTTCAAGGCAATAAACCCGGCAATCAGAAAGATAAATTCGAAGAAATAAAAAACACCGGTATCTGGAATACTGTGTCTTTCTGTAGTTGCAGATACCGATGAAAACAAAAAAACAGGGTCAAAATAGGATAGATACCTGTTATAAAATCCATACCCGATCGAAACATATTTGTTGTGTAACAATCTTGTCGCGACTAAATTTACGCCCGACAAGCCGTCTTCAGTATACTGCTCAATCAGCTTCGGTCTATTAATTAAAATATCCACATCCTGCGACCTGGTTCTGCTTTTGGGAGAAATAAACGAAGCAAAAACACCAAGAAAGACCAACAACAGAAACAGCGTTGCAGTTTTTTTTATCTTTAACTTTTTAGAATAGACAACAAAAAGAAGGAAAAGGGAAAGTGGGAGAAATATTCTGTAAGTCTGGTAGGTAAAAAAAGAAAGAAACGAAAAAATAAAAGAAAACAAAAGCGATGTGTTTTTTCCGTCTTTTAGATAGCTTATAAAAAAATATATTGCAGTCATTGCCAAAAGCGCTCCGAGATTGTTGTTGTAAGCAACGCGCGAAAAATGAATATGAATCGGGTTTACCGCCAAAACGAAAGCGGAAATTAAAGAGAGATTCAAATTATTGGTAAGTTTTTTGACAGTCAAATACAAAAGGATCACCGACAGTGCTCCGGCAATTGCAGAAACACTTCTGGTAGAAACATTATTTAATCCGAAAATCCTAATCGGGACTGCAGCGAAATATGAGTAGAGACCATACTTATTGTCCCCAACAGACTCAAAATAGATCGGGAAACGGTGTCCATATTCGTCGGTGCCAAAATTCGAAAGCGACCAGCCGTAGTAGCCAAAAGCCATCTCGTCTTCATCAATAGCATCAGGATATAACCCAAGCTGCCAAAAACGTAAAACTATAGCCAAAACAAATATTAAAAATACAAAGAGCTGATGTTTTTTAATTTTTCCAAGCATATATTTGACTAGACGTATCAACTACTACAACCGACTGCTTACCACCGGGATACGAAAACACCTTACTCAAAGACAGACTCTGTGGAAACTCGTCAGGTTTCCCTACCAAGATAACACGTTTATCTGCATACTCCTGATAATTGATATTTTTAAAAGTATAATTTCCCAAACTATACTCAGGCATTTGATCAACCCATCCCAAGCCGATTTGTTTGTAATTCCAAGCTTTAGTAACTTTCTGATAATTTGCAGGATCCCATCTATTTACGAAAGCAACATAAATATGCGGCTCCGACAACTTTCTACTCATAACTATCTGATCCTGCGAATAACCAAACGACAAATATTTTGCAGCTTCATAATTTCCGTACAGCATTCCTTCAGACATCTTTTGCGGCGAGGAAACAAAGTAATCAAAAAGGAAATAGAAGAAAAAAATGGCAACTACTGCGCTGCCACTTGCATAAACAAACTGTTTTCTAAATCTGAAGTTTAAATGTGACAGGAAAACAACACCGACCGCACAGATTATCTGTATTGACGGGAGGACGACCTCCGCTCTGTTCGCTGCGTATCCCGGCCCAAGCGAAAGTGCCGCTGGGATAGGTCCAACAAGATACCAGATAACGACCAGCCAGCTAAACTTATTTGCATAATTTTTCAAAAAATATACAAATCCAGCAAGCAAAAGCGGTAGTTCGAACCAATACAAAACTCCCCTTCCTGGAATCATGCCGTATGTTGTCTCGGCCGGTCCCTGCGAAAAATAAAACTGTGGTGAGAAATAGGTGGTGTAATTTGCAAAAAAATGCCTTACACCAACAATGTACTTGTTGTAAATTACCCTTGATAAATATGAATTTGCTCCTTGGTTTATCGCAGCCGATCTTTGCGACGATGCTTCTACAAGGGCGGTTTTAAAAATGCTGACATCAAAAACTCTCGTTGCGGAGCCACTTCGCATACTTAACAAAAAAAGTCCTGCAAAAACAAGCAAGATAAAAAGACTTATCTTATGATGAATTCCAAATTTTTTTGTAAGTTCTTTACGAAAGAGTACGAAAAGTGTAAGAAAAAGTATCGGTGTTACAAATTTGGCGGAATGGTAGGAGAACACATTTAAACCAATTGCAAAAGCACAATAAATAAAATATTTAGGACGTTCTACACCTTTGACAAAAAAATATAATGCTGCCGGCATAAGCAAAGTCGTTAAATTTGCCTCAAAGGCTCCACGACTCATCATCACGTGCCAGGGGGAGATCGCAAGTAGAAACGATGCGATTATTGCACCAATTTCTGGATCAACTTTTGTTTTAAAGATAAGACGATTGTTAAAAAGCTCGTATGCAAGAAGATACGTCAGATAAACTGCAAGAGTCCCAACAACGGCGTTTGCCAAACGCACGGAATACTTCTCAAGTCCAAATACAGCAACAAAAGGAATGGCAACATAGCTGTAAAGTGGTGATTTGTAGTCACCAAAAGATTGCAGGGTTAATGGAAACGATTTTCCCCATTGATCTCTACCTGTTTCCAAAATTGAATAGGCATCATAGCCAAACGACGCCTCATCAGGTGTAAAACCAGGTGGGTAAGAGTTCAATCCGACTGCCCTCAACAAGAATGCAACAGTTAGAATAAGCAACAACAGCTTTTTCATTTAATTAATTATATCTTGGAGGTTCGTGTTTGTCGAAGAAAAAGTTTGAATAAATAAAGGTAAATTAAAAACATCACGAAACCCAATATTCGCGGCATAAGCCGATCGGAGAATGACAAAAAGCCAACAATAAAAGAAATTTTCGGATACCACCAAAAATTATAAAGGTTCAAAAGCGAAATTATCGAAACAATAATATAGACTTTTAACAATTTCTTGTTTGAAACCGTCACCGCTGTAAAAAAGGGGAAAAACGGATAAAGATAGCGCTCATGCATGTTCGTCATCAGCATGAATGAAGAAAACGCAATTAATGAAAGGGTGAAATAAACGTCTTTGGCCTTTGATTTGATGAAAAAGAAAATGAGTACAAGATACGAGAGGATAAACGAAAGAGTTCCCCACATTCGGTAAGTTAACGGTCCAAGATACAACGTTTGTGGTTTTTCATGAATCGAGGCAATCGTAGTCCAAATGTTAAAGGCGTTTGCCGTAATTACTTGAAGTTGTTGTGCAAAAATTTTGTTTTGGTACAAGTCATACAGCCACACCAAAGGATTACCCTTTGCAAACGGGACCGTTAAACCTACAACTACCAAAAGCACTAAAATTACCGACTTTACATAAATTGTCGGTTTATATTTCTCTTTAATGAATAAATATACATAGATTGGTATAAAAATTAACAGTGAGACTTTGATATAAACCGAAAGTGCGTAGGATAAAAGAGAAAGCTCGGGTTTGTTTTTCTTTAAAAGATAAAACGCCAAGAAAACAAAAAACGCTATTAGCGAGTCTGTTTGCCCCCACAAAGATGAGTTATACCAAACGATTGGGTTTACAAGCCAAAGCACTACCCCAAACCTCGCAATCTTTTTGTCGGCGACACTTTTGTATATCAAATACGCAATTCCTAAATCGGCAAGCATAGAAGGCAATTTCAAAAGCGCAGGATATAAATTGCTTTCCAAATAAAAGATTACATCCGAAGGAAACAGGGGAATCTTCAAATTTATCCACCAAAAAATTGAGAAAACAAAATCATACAACTTTGTTATCCCTGCATAAATGTAAATCGTCCCTGGGGGTTGATTTGGCCAAGTGTAGCTCCAGACGTTTGCGGAATAATAATCTTTCGCTCCATATTGCCAAAATCTAATTCCCCAATCGACATGGTTGTTCACATCCGGATGCCACGTCAAAAATGACAAAAATATGCGAAGTATGAGCGCTGCTAAAATTATCAATCTGAACCGTTTTATCATTGCGCCTTCTCAAAGATATAAAATGCCGGCTCCCCCGAAGGGTACGGGATAGCTTTAAGAAGTTTCAACCCGGGAGGTACACGATCCGGCTCCATAATTAAATTGATATTAACTTCCTTTGCAACAGCAACATATAAACCGCTGTCTGGCATATAATGCCAAAGATCGTAAATACCGATTTTTTCCATCTGGCCAAAATAATACTTACCATTGTTTCCAAGCGTTGAAAACCCGGCTATGTTAACATCTCTGAACCCTTTCTGCCATTTGCTCGGGGAATACTCATACCACCCTGCAAAAAAGATGTACGGGGGTTCACCGGCAGTTGAGAAAATTATTTTGTCATAATCACTCTCGTTTTCCTTCAAATAACGCACTGTTTCCTTAAATCCAGCGTGCCACCACCTTTCGCTGTACCAGGGATTATGTAGCCAGTAGTTGTGCTGGTAAAAATAAAAACAAATTAGAAGCAAAAATGCGTAGCCAAATAGATAGATCTTGGAACTAAATTTGGGTAGTCTTTGAAAAGTATCAACCAAACCGTAGGCAACAAGCATCAATAACGGTGGAAGAATTAAAATCAAACGCGTCGCGTGGGTAGCCCCATCCCTGGTTAATGATGAAGGGACAGTTCCAGCTACAAGCCAAAAGACAACCAACGCCTTAACTTTATTATTCCTAAAAAAAGCTAAAAACAATGTTAGTCCTAAAATTAACGGTACTAGATCAATTTTATATAACTCTCCCATCCCTTCAATATTTTGGCGGCGGTTGGGATCTCCTGTATTAAAAAGAAAGTTGGTGGACACTGCGGAATACATATTGTTAAGTATCCTGTTGCCCCAATACGTATATTTATTGTGAATGATTCTCGAGGAAGCTTTTTCCAAAATATTTCTATCTTGCCCTTCATACGCTGCGTCATTTAGGCGCGAGAAACCAACATCTCCTTCCATTGCAGGATCGGAAAATGTGCTGATGTAATTGAAGCGCTGACTTGCTCCACCAAAGAAAACTTCGTAAACCATCGGTAGGCCAAAAACAAGAAGAATTACTACCGCCTTTGCGATTTCCTTTTTTGGAAATTTAAACAAATCTTTAAACCAAACGATAATTAAAAACGCTAGAAGCATCGGCGTAAATAATTTCGCAGTGCTGTAAACCCAAGGAGTCAGGATTAAGAATAAAACCGAAAGCCACAAGTATTTAGAAGTCTTCAAAGCTTTAAAAAAGAAATAAAGTCCGGCCATATAGAAAAATATCATCTGCGTTACTTCAAAAGCCGCACGACTGTATTGTATATGCCACGGAGAAATTGCCATGACAAACGCTGAAACCAAACCTATTTTTTCGTAGTCAACATTCTTTTTCAGCTTGACAAATCCGTTTTTAAAAAGCTCTGACACTAAAAGATAAATCATCCAAACACCTAAAACCCCAAAGATAATTGCCGGTAGACGAACTCCCAACGGACTAATACCAAAAACCAATACCGTAGGTACAGAGCTGTAAAGATACAATGGTGTCCGCCATTCAGCCAAAGATTGAAAGTGAAGCGGCATAAAATTGCCGTTATAATCTCTACCTGTCTGTATAATTGAATACGCCTGATAACCAACGTCCAACTCGTCCCCAAAAAGTGAAACCGGTACCTTTTCAATCTGCCAAATGCGAAGAAAAGTCGCTAAAAGGATGGTTGACCATAAAATAAATTTTTTATTAATCTTCATATCTTACTTTTTATTATACGTTTCCAGAGTTGTCCCGACCATAATATAAAATTAATAATCTCATATCGAATTCTTCCGTGATAGATAACGCTTGATGGAATAAGTCTCCTCCATTGTGTAGACGCTTCGGTCAAGCCCTTTCCACTTAATCCATGATAATGGAATATCTCAACCTCAGGGTAATAGATGACTTTTAATCCTGCCTTTTTGACTCGCCTGCAATAATCGATATCTTCAAAGTACATAAAATAGCGCTCATCAAACAAACCGACTTTCTGAAATGCTTTTGGTGTAATCAAAAACGATGCACCAACAACTGCATCTACTTGCGATGTTCGATTTTTATAAAATGGCGAATAACTGCCTTTCAGACCAAACCAGTATTCTTTCAAAGCATTGACAATTCCTGGAAAATTAAAACATGAATCTTGAATAGAACCGTTGGGTAAAATCAGCTTTGTTCCAATAACGCCGATTGTTTTATCCGTTTCTGCAAAATCAATCAATCTTTTAAAACAGTTATTTGTTACTCGGGTATCGGAATTTAGTAGCAGCCTATATTCGCCTTTTGAACGCTTGAGGGCCAGATTGACCGCCTTAGCAAAACCCAAATTCATCTTGCCCTTTATCAAAACCACAGATGGCTTATTTTTTAATTTCTTTGATAAATAAGCATAGGATCCGTCAGCAGATCCATTGTCGACAACAATAATTTCTTTCTTAAGTCTTGAGGTGTTGGTAAGACATGAATTGACCGCGTCGAGAGTTTCCTTTTTTGTTTTGTAGTTAACGATAATTACTGAAATATCCATGATCACTTTAATAATATATAATTTCTCAACATTAGGAAAAATACACTCAAATTGACCAAGGATAAACTTCTTTCAACTATTTCAAGATCAACCAGTTTTTCGGCAAAGGTAATGTGAGGGTACCACCACCAATGATACAGATTCAACATAAATACCACAGAAAGGATGAGATAATATTTTGTCATGTTTTTATACTTTGAAACAACAAATGGCAGGAGCACTAAAAGTGGAAATAAATATCGCTCGTGAATCCTGGGCGCAAACATAAAAAATGCAAAAAATATCATTCCCAGGGTAAAGAAGATGTCTTTCGCCTTCAAATGGTAATATGCTATCAATAAAATAAAAGCTCCCGCTAACAGCCATGCCCAGAGATTTAAGGTCAAGTTGAAAAAAACTTTGTTATCGAGAATCTTATCCATTCCCAAAATCGCACTCCAATAGTTGAACGCGTTAATTGTAATATATGGAAGAGTGACGGCTCCTTTGATGATTTTTGAAAAATACAGATTAGTTGTCCAAAAAATAAAATTTGAGTTAAAAAAGATAAACCCTAAGATAGAAAGATAAAATGCTAAAAGAATTGTTAATAAAATAGTTTTCTTCATACCTGGTCTGTCTTTGACGTAGTGGATTAAAAGCACCAAAGTTGCCGGAACCCAAGTTGCTTTCGTCATTACCGAAATAAAGTACAGACTAAGTACCCTAAAGTAATTGTTTTGTAAAACTAAAACAATTGCCAAAACAGAAAAAAATGCAACAAATGAATCTATCTGTCCCCAACAAGCAGACAAATAAATCACAGCAGGATTGAAAAGATAAAGTGATGAATATAAAAGGGCTTTTTTGCGACCTTTCGTCTTCAAAAAGTTAAAAATAAGATAACCGATACCCAAATCCCCAAAAATTCCTGGCAGTTTCAACATGCTCAGATATCCTTTTGTCTCAAACCAGGGAACAAAATTTGACGGGAAAATGGGAAAGCTGACATTCAAAAACCAAACAGCTTTATTTAGCCAGAACCAAACCATTCTTATACCACTAAAAAGAATCATCGCCAGTGGCGGGTAGTCAGGCCTGGCATAGACACCGAAATTAAGCCAATCGTAAAAACCCCTAAAACCAAACTCGTATCCGAAAATTCCCCAAAAAGCATGGTTGTTTAAATCGCTATGGAAAGAAAAAGGCAATAAAAGAAGACGTATTATTAACGCAAAAAATATAATTGATGGAAATTTTTGTTCGGAAATAAATCTCCGAATCCAGCCAGACATAAATTAATATTCAGATAATAAAATCTCATCGCAAATTTTTGATTCCTTAATTTCAATCTCCCTTTTTCTTAAACAAATTTCTAATTTTAACAAAGCGGCAAAAATTATTCTAATGTACCCCGGATGTCGCGACAATCTTAACATTAATCCTTTTAGATGTCTTACTATCATTGTACGTGATGTTATATTTTTCCAGATAAATAAAAGTTGATTACGCTGAACTATCAAGTCTTTTTTACCTTGATTTATTTTTTTAATCGTTGATTCATGTTCATGAATAACGCAACTTTTCGGCTCCCAAATCAATTTCCAACCACGCTTTGCGCCGCGATATGACAAATCAATATCCTCCCAATAAAAAGGTGAAAAAAGCTCTTCGTCGAAATACCGAATTTTTTTTAACATCGATGCACGGAAAATCCCAGACCCGCCATTTACCCAAAAAGTTCTGTGAGAAGTTGTGCTTTCAACACCGCCGCTGTGTTGCACAAATCCATCCTTAAAATATCCCTTTGCCCAACCATATCCCTTTTCATGAAACGAAACTGCAAACACTTCACCGTCATTAAAGTGATCAACAACAGAGTGCAAATAATTATTTATAGGAAGAACGTCATTATTGAGAAGTACAATTAGATCTCCCCGCGCGATCTTTATCCCAGAATTGACTGTCGCTGAAAATCCTCTGTTTCTCAAATGTTTTAATACAATGACTTTTGGGAAATTTTCTTTTAAATACTTGACACTGTCATCTTTAGAGGCATCGTCAACAACAATAACCTCAGCGTCAGGGTCATAAGATAAAGTGTTAGTAACAACAGATACAAGGTTCTTCGCTAGTAAATCTAAACCGTTAAAATTGGGGATGACAACCGATATTTTATACTTCACTGTTTACATTGTACTGCAAAACATTTACCTTTTTCTGACTTTAATTAAGTGGAGCATACCAAGATTAAACTTTTTATCGACCTCGATCTTAAAACCTGCTTGTTTACAAATCTTTGTCAAACCATTATTTCGATATGTTTGAATATGGGTTTCACGCCACACCCATCCTCGGGGGTAAAAGTTCAGCCACAAAAACCAAACAAACCTAAACAGGTAGCTGTCAGACGGAACCAGAAAAACAGCGTAACCACCTTTTTTTAAAATGCGTTTAACTTCGTGCATTGCCTTCAACGGGTTGTGAACATGCTCCAATACTTCCAAAATACATACCGCGGAAAAGTTACTATTTTTAAAATTTAGACCGTGTGCGTCCCCAACCATAAAATTCATTTTTTTGTAATTCTTCCAATGTTTTCTCGCCCAATCAATTGACTTTTTTAAAACATCAATTGCGATAACTTTATCCGCCCGGGTTTTATCAAGTATAACTTTTGTGAACATTCCATCAGCGCAACCAACATCAAGCACTTTCCCATTGACTTTTTCCAAAACAGCAGAAACTTCCTCAAATCGTCTTTTATGCCAATATTTTTGCAGCGGGTCAATTCTTAGAGACTGATAGTACCAATTCGGGGGTACTTTTTCGTGAAGTTCAACTGCGGATTTCTCGACCTTTTTCATACAACAACACCAATAATAAAACAATTACGCTCATAACGCTAGTTACCAACCCAATCTTAAAACTTAGAGGGTCGTACTTAAAAACAATCTCGTGGCGACCCTGCGGAACATCAACAGCTTTGTATACACCATCTGCTTTCAGGAGTTTTGTTTGTACACCATCCAAATAGACTTTCCAACCTGGATAATAAGTGTCAGTCAGAAGTAAAATCACCGAGCTTTGCGTTTTACTTTCAATCGCCACCTCATTGGGTGCGTATTTAGAAATTGTTGCCATATTGCCGACTTTGAGTTCGTGGTTTTTCAGTAGGGGGGCTGAATCAAGTACAACCGTATTTTTGAAATCAGTATCAAAAAACGCCTTTTCTTGAGCTTTTATCTCGTTACCTTCAACAAGATAATTGTCATAAAGTAAAACCCTTGGAAGGACTTGCTTGTTTTCCAATACAGCGGTTTTTCCATCAGAATATACTTCGACAAATCTGTTTTGCGGAATCAGGTGGTTTAAAAAGCTTCCGTTGGTATCATACTTTCCCTCAGAATTTCTCTTAATTGCCAGTAGATACTTAACTCCAAATATGTCAAGGCAGGGTGAATCGTATTTGTTAACTTCCAGATACCTGGTGTAATTGTCCATCTTGGATGGATTTCCTGCAAGTTTGTCGTTTTGACAGATTCCATACCAGCGAGCGTATGAAAGTGGAATTAAAGGGTCGTAACCGGAAGGAGAGCTTAGCCCAAAATAAATCCATGTATTTGCGGGTAACACTGGTCCCCACTCCCTTTCAATCCGCGAGTTACCAACATTCTTTTGAAGAAACTCAATTACCGGCGTTGTTATGTTTGTCATGGAAACATCGGAAAAAGGTGTGAATTTTATTGCATAGCGCAACAAATCGGCGCTGATTAACATCAAAATTACAAGTAGAAAAAATTGTTTCGCAAAATACTCGGTCAGTTTCAGTTTTAAAAGTTTGTTAACTATTGCAAAATTTGTCGTTAAAAGTGATGTAATAAATAACAGCGTTAAAATTGCTATCGGTAAAAGTAGATTACGAAATGCTATTGTAAAGTAGCTACTTTTGTTTAAAGCGAAAAATGAAAAAAGTGGTTGAAAAACTCCACCATCTAAAGTAGACTGGCCAAAATAGATTACCATTGTCAAAATAACTACCATCGATAAAATAATCGCGCAAATTTTTAAAAATCTACGAGTATCGATTTTCTGACTGGCAATCGCAGCAAGAATTGAGGCGGCAAAGCTGGTTATAACTAAAAAACGCGAGGCGTATCCCCCTGACAGTCCCGGGACATCTAGTTGATAAATAAGTCTTGAAATCCGGTTATCAAAAGCGAAAAGAAGCGACAAAAAAAATATTGCACCAAAATATTTTAAGTAAAAGTCTTTTTTAAATTTTGACAACGCCAATATGACCAGCAGCACAGAAACCACACTAAAATATCCGGAGGTCTCCTGATATTGCAAAAATCCCCAAAAGTTATTCGTCGAGGGATTACCAAAAAAATCAGGGCTAAAAAAAGTTATGAGGTTCTTTAACGGCAAAAGCCCATACCTATATTCAACAATATTCTGATCATAAAGCCTGATTGAATTGGCATACAACTCACCTGTGGGAAAGAGCTGCAAAGAAGCGGTTAAAATTCCAAGAACAAAAAATGTAATAAAGGCGATTGCAACTTTTATCCTCTTCAAAAAAAACTTCCTCATGCGCACAAGTGCGTACGAGGATGAAAGTAAAAGGACATAAAACGCTGGGTGAAAAAACCCACCAGTAAGGACTGGAAAAAAGGTGCACGCATATTGCGCAAGATATTTTATCCTTTTCTTCTCAATATAGTTCTCTAGCAAAAACAATTGGAGTGGCAGCCAAAGCATAATTTGGCCGATTGTTCCATACTCCAGATATGTCATCATAAATCCAGAAAAGGCAAAGGTTACCATCCCAATTGCTCGACTTATTCCGTTTACACCTATCTTCTTAAGGTAGAGTCCCATAAATACCATCGAAAGGACCGGTTGACTAACAATCATTAGTGTCCATCCCCAGATATTTCCAAAGAGTAGTAAAAATAGGTTCAGGGGATAAAATGGTGCCGACTGCCAATTGGCAAGAAGTGGAGTACCTGAAAAGGAATAAGGATTCCAAAGTGGCCATTGGCCGCTTTTGATAACGTCAATCGCCAAAACTCTCCATGGATAAAGTTGCGAAAAAACATCAGAAAGCGCAATATTTTTAAACGCAACCGCAACGGTCCAGCCCCATTTGTAATCAAGCCAGGGGTAATAGGCACCAACTAAAGCGTCCATTGGAAGTGGCAGATTAGCAGACAAAAGCGGAAAGAAAAAGACAACAACTGCCAGAAAAGGCAGAAAACGGGCAGCCCCGAAAATGTGATCGGTATTATTAGTTAATTTAACGTAAGACTTCTTTGATTTTTTCGGAAAAAACTTCATAGCTAAAGTTTCCAGATTTTTTAACCGCTTCTTTTGACAATTGATGAAGACTTTTGCTGTCCGAAACTAAATTTATTGTCAGCCTAACGAACTCTGACAGTTTATTCCAGGTATATCCGTTCTTTGCATTATCAACTATTTCCCGGTGCCCACCACTCTCATAAAGCAAAGGAACACAACCACCCGCCATCGCTTCAACACCCGACATCCCGAAATGCTCAACCTTTTCTGGATTTTTTAATTCATTTTCTCCATACCCAGATGCCGACCAGAAGATCTTCGCTTTTCCATAGTAGTCAACCAAGGTTTTATAATCAGCCCCTTCGATGAAATCAACACGGTAACTTTTAGCCTTCTTCTTCAGAAACTTCAAATATTCATCAGCACCCACCTCAATCCCTCCGAGCAAAACCAGCCGCCAGTCTCGTAAACCTCTTTTTACAGATTTTTTAAATGCATCGATTAAGACATCCTGTCTTTTTGACTGCAAAAGCTGGGAAAAACGTCCAACAAATAAAATCAAATTCTGCTTCCTTTTCGGTTTTATTTTCGAAATATCACATGGAGGATAAACAACGACGCTTTTCACTGCGTATTCTTCATCAATTATCATTTTTGTAAAACGCGAATTACAAATAATACTTTTAATCCGAAAGAATTTCATTCGATTTATCAACGTATTTCCATTAACATTTTTAAACGGAACCTGAAAATGGAGAATGTTGTTTCTCGAACGCAACAGAGGAACGCTTCCGTCCGAAACCCAAAAACACAAATCATACCCATCACCTCTTTTGACTGACTCTACAATTCTGACGTTATCCGTCACTAAACCAAAACGTTTCTCAATTTTTTTCAAAATTTCCGGATCCTTCCACTCAATATCAACCTCGTAACCTAAATCTACCAATACTTTTGCAAAAGAGATCGAGTACCGCTCTCCTCCGCCGAGCGTGTCCCAATAGGGGTTGTATATTGCGGCCTTCATTTTTGTTTTCCTTTTCTTTCGTTTGTTTTGTAACCTGTATCTTCGGCCCAAACAAGAAAAATTTTCTTTTTAAAACCGCCTTTTCTTCCTTCCTCCTTCGCTCGTGATTCAATAAGTTCTTTATCGGATATTTGAAAGGTTCTTTTTATTTCATAAACAACATCTAGAGTGTCACCGAGTTCAGAAACGACCTCGCCTCTGGTTTTGGCATTAGCCAAGCCTCCGGCTTCTTCCTCAACTTTCCTAAGTAGTTCTTTTTGAAAATCTCCATCCTTAAGTAGTTTTACGGCATACCTACCACCAGCTTCTTTTATCCTTTGAGGAATCTTGTCTCTAACTAGTTTCTTGTAATATATTTTTTTAATCTTTTTTTTCATTTTTCATCTGCATTTCCCATAATTTCGCATAGGAGATAAAGCGACTGTAAACCTGATAAATTCCCATAATGATCCCTTTACGACCGTCAAGAAATGCCGCGTTTTTAACAAAGCGGAAGAAAAATTCCCTACACATCGCAGTCATAAATCTCAACACCGTCATCGGCGGATGGTTTGCATCAAACATCAACCTGGCTTCAATTTCCGACCGCTTATTTGTTTTTTCAAGCATTTCAGCCAGCGAATTTTCCTTGTAATGAATAATCGTATTTTTCGTATACTTTAAACCTCCCCTGTATTGAGGTTGCTCGTGTAAATCTCCCACCCAACGAATCAATCTACCCTTTTCAAATAATCTGATGACATAATCTGGATACCAGCCTCCATGCATCATAACTTTTCCGAAAATAACATTTTTCCTCGGAATCGCAAAACAGGCGACTCCTGCTGGCCAGTTTTTGACTGTTTCTAAAATCTCCGATTTCAACTCGTCATTTACAACTTCGTCTGTATCCAAATAAAAAAGAAAGTCGCAGTTGGCCTTCTCTCTTCCATAATTTCTCCAGTCAGGAAAACTGCCTTTTGCAAAAGTATATACTTTTGCGTTGTGTTTACTTGCGGTTTCCTTTGTTTTATCCGTAGAACCGGTGTCGATAACCACCAACTCATCTGCCCACCTCAAAGATTCAAGAAATTTACCAATTTTCTTCTCGACATTTTTAGCAATGACAATTGCGCTGATTTGCTTGTTATTTACCATTTTCATTTTCCCGAACACTTGCTTTCCACGACCCAATTTTCAAATTTCCCGTTAGGTAATCTACAACTCCCCTTCTTTGCCACGGTCGTCCACAAAAAATAAACTTTATACTTTCCCGCAACAAGGCTACTTTAGTCCGAAGAGGAGCAAACTTCTGAGCAAAATACAACCGGTTTCGTGTAATAAAATAATCATTCAAATCGCTCCCGATGCCTGAACTTTGCGATACCTTGTGCCAAACAATCGCATCAGAAACAGCAAGTATTTTACCACCACTTCGTGTATATCTTTCACAAAAATCTACATCTTCCATATATAGATAGTAGTTCTCATCGAATCCGCCATGCATTTTCAAAACGTCAGCTTTAACAAACATCGCCGCGCCGGTTGCAAAATCTGTTTCGAAATTTTTATTCAACTGACCGCTATCAACATCGTCGACATGCTTATTTTGAGCATACATATTTTGCCAGTCTATATTTCCCCCAAAAGACCAGATAACCCTGCCTAATTCCGATTTTTTGTAAGTTTTATGAAATTCAAAACCTTTTGCAAAATATATCTTCGGAGTAAATATTCCGACTTCTTCCTTTTCTTCTGACGTCAAAATTATTTCTGAGATGAAATTTTTATCCACAATCGTGTCATTGTTAAGAAACAGCACAAAGTCAGCTTCCTGTGAAAGAGAATAATTGATACCTAGATTGTTTCCTGCAGCAAAACCAGCATTCTTCTTGTTCTCGATAATTTTCATTGCCAAGTCACCTGGCTGAAATTTTTTAAATCGAGTGACACTATCATCGCCCGAACCATTATCAACAAGAACAACAGTCACCATAAAATTTTTCATAAACAACTGTTTAAGCGACTGCAAACACTCCAAAGTATCGCCCGGACGATTCCAGTTCAAGATGACAATAAAAATTTTATAAATTTTCATTTAATTTATTGATTCGAGGGGCTATCAGGACAATCTGAATCTGCGTTTAATTTTTTGTACTAAACTATTATCTATTTTATAAAGTGTATCAGCCACCCAATAATTCATCTCTCTTTGCGATTCCTTTACAACAACCGTTACATTCTCAACAGTAGCTTTTTCATCCTTGAACTTTTCCTCTTGCCAAACTTTTAGATAGACCGTCAGCTCTGAAAATGCCTGAAGAAGCGACAATGAAAGACCGTGCAATCCATCTTTGTATCCCTCCCCCTGAAAGTAACGCCTTAAAAATTCATGCATCGGCTCGCGAATTAAATCCTTCCAAGTAAATTTGTAGCCACCTTTTAGAAGTGCGGTTTTTTGGTGTGACGAGTAACGATTAAGACGATCAATGTATTGTTCAATCGTGGAATAATTATGATGAACAATTGCATTTTTCTCATCTACCTCAAGATCTGCTCCGTTTCCACACGTCACAGGAACGGAATGAATAATTTCGTTCCAAGAAACGAAACCTTTTTTAAAAAAACGAATATTATAATCTGGCCACCAGTTGGAATGTTTTATCCATTTCCCGAAAATAATATTTTTACGGGGCACACGGAAGTAATCATATGATTTTGGAGTCTCGACTAATTTTTTCAACTTCTCGGTAAGCGATTTTGGTATTTCTTCATCTGCATCGAGAATTAAAATCCAATCTCCCGTGGCTTTTTCAATTGCATAATTTCGCGCCGGCTCGACGTACCCCATTCTTTTGTGTTGATAGACTTTTGCACCAGCCTTTTTCGCAAGAACAACAGTGTCGTCATCAGAGTACATGTCGACAACGACAATCTCGTCAGCAAAATTTTTCACAGAATCCAAAACCCTTGGCAGATTTTTTTCCTCATTCAACGTATTGATAACAACAGAGATCATAGCTTATAAATTGCGATATTATCTTTATTGTAAATTGTTAGAGGCTGCATTTCATCTTTATGACTAAAATTCTTGAAATCGGGAATATAAAGATAGTTAATTCCAATACTTCTCAAGTACGAAACATTACCGAAATTGTTGTAAATCTCCTCTACCCTCTCTTTCCAAGGGTATCCAGTAATTTCCAAGTTTACCTCGTCTTCTAGGTATGAAATTTTATTGCTTAATGCAGAAACATAAGCCGTAGATTCGTATAAGTACAAAGGTTTAGGGGGTGGTGGGTTGATATAATTAGCGTAATCACGATCAAAAGGAAATGTCAAGGTAACCCCATCTGGTAAGCTTCTTAGGAAATATAAAGCTGTTAGCTCCTCATTGGAAATCATCGATGGTGGTCGTGATGGCAAATAATGCCTGAGCGTAGCGATTGTTGTTGGAACACAAAACAAAACAATCACTACGACGATGAGTACTACTTTAGATTTTCCAACGTACTGATCTTTTCTTAGCCTTCGCTTAAGCATATTTTCTAAATACTCTCCGACACTTAGACCTGTTACCAGTGAAAGAAAGACTAAACTGTAGTAAAAAAACTGAATTGAATTCCAGGAATTCCCCTTCTGGATAAAAAACATCGGAATGAAAAGTCCCAATAAAATCACTGAAAAAATCATAATTTCCAAGGTTTCCAGCTTTTTAAAAGCTAAAATTTTCCTACCAAGGTATGGGAATGAAATAATGCGAATTCCCAAATTACCGACCAAGAAAATCGCAAAGCTTAACCCATACGCTAACGTCTCTTTAACGATGTTGCCTGTAATTTTGTAATTATAAAGCGCCGATGCCATCCTTGGCCAAAAGAGACGGTCGGGATCCGAAACCATACTTTCTAAAAACCAAAAGGGTTGAAAGATTAGTCCCGCACCTGTAAAGTTATATGTTGGCAAAATTACGAAAAGAGAAACCGCTGATGCAATTAAAAAAATTATGAGGAAGCTGTTAGAGCCTCTTTTAAAAAAGCCCCAGACACCGGCAAAAAACAAAGCCGACAGAATTAGCACGGCAGCGTAAATTTTAATTTGCGCTAAAATCCCAAAAAGCAAAGATAAAATAATAATCGTTCTATTTTTAGGCAAACTGCCGTTCTCTTTAGCCAAATAATAAAGTCCAAAAAATATTATTACCAAAGAAAGCGCATATGGAGGATTTATCAAAGTTGAAAGCGCCTGTTGTGACCAAAACAAGGATTCACCGTCAAAACTTCCTGTTCTTAAATACGTTACAACCCAACCAAAACTCCCTGAAAAATAAATAAAAAAAACTGCTACCAATGCTTGAATTTTTGATTTCTTCCAAATGTATACAAATTTATAAGCCAACAAACCAATGAGAAATGCTATTATGGGCGGAACAATCTGGAAATAAAGACTAATTACTGGAATAGATGTTATTTTGTGAACCGCAGCAACTATTAGATCAAACCCAATGTGATAGTTTTTTATGTAACTACCTGCGAAAACCGGCATCTGTAAAGTTGCTCTTGAGAGACTGTTGATTAGTGCAACGTGCCAGATTCCATCATGACCGTTAGCTCCCCAAAAACCCATTCCGAAGCTGTAGACATGCCCACTTTTAAGCATAACTAACGACCAGGCCAGTGTCCCTAAGGTTAGTTGTGCAGTCAAAAACTTATTTTCCGATAAATGCCCGAATACTTTTTTTAACATCGTCGAGTAAAGATTTTCCAATAAGCAAATATGCCGTTAACGCGTAAAGCAGACCACCCGTCACCACAAGAAAAACGAGATTAAAGACATTTGCGCTAATTTGTTTACCCAAAAAATATAAATAAATCCCCATTACAACGGAGGCAATTAGCGGCTTACCAGCGGCGTCAAAGACAGACCAGTTTAAAAACCGTTTCACCAAATAAAAAACAATAAACGAGCTCGACCCAACAATCGCATAACCCAAGGCAGCTCCATCCACACCCCATCTTTTTGAAAGTAGCGGCAAAAGTAGCCAGCTAAGCGCGGTCCACATCACCATAAGTTTTAGTGTGGTTTTTATTCTGCCAACTGAAGTTAATAAATTTGTCAGTTGAGTAGTTACCGAAGCTAAGGAGGAATTAATTGCAAGAAAAATCAAGGGGATAAATGCAGGCGCCCATTTTTGATACTTCGGAACCACTGTGATAATCATTGGAAAAAGAGAAATCAACCCAACGAGACTAGGAAAAACCAAAAGCGCAATAAACAAAATTGAGCGGTTCAAAGACCGTGTCAATGCCTCCCTTTCATCTTGCATTCTGGAAAATGCAGGGAAGGTCACTTTTGTTACATTATCCATAAAAAAACGTAGAGGATATTGCGCCAATTTCTGCGCCGTACCAAGTATTCCCAAACCATATGTTCCTAAAATTCCGCCAACAACAATTGTTAGGCCATCGTCCTTAACTGTCGCCAAAAAATTATTCAGTTGGTACGGAATCCCAAATTTCAACAAATCCTTCAACGATTCTTTTGAAATTTGGAAACCAGGCTTCCAAGGTTGAATCAGGTATATCGCAATTACACCAATAATCCCTCTAGCCAAGACTGCATATGTGAAACTTGAAATACCGAAACCTCTCCAGGCAAGGTAAACCAAAATTGCGTTATATGTCACGTTCTCAACAACTTGGGGGATGACGAATTTTGCGAAATTGAGCCTCCTCTCCAATATAATTGATGGAATGTTTTTAAGAGATGCCAGAAAAAAAGAAATGTTAAGGGCATACAACAAATAGACGGCCTCTTTCGATAAATGGTTTACACGCGTTAAAAAAGGACTTATCAAAAAAACTATCAAAACAATTGTTACGACAAGTATTTCCTGAACTGCAAAAACTGTCTTGAAATCACGCTCTTGTGGTTTTTCTTTCTTCTGAATTAATGCGGCACCCAGCCCAATGTCAGCGAAATAAGACAGAAAATTAATCGTTGCCGAAACAAGAATAAAAACACCGAAGTCCGCTGGACTGATAAAAGCCCAAAGGAGCCCCTGTGCAACTAGGGTGATAATGTTTAATAAGAAAGTTCTTCCGGTAAGTACAGCGATTCCTTTAATCGCTCGTTTTTTGATAACATCCAGATTTACCTCAACCGTTGGATCAAGGTGTTCGCCCGTTTCTTCCACAAATCTAATTTTAGCAGATTATCTTTAAATAATAATCCGAAAAGGAAGATGAATGCCAAAACGTTAAAAAGTGAAAAAATTCTGATTAGTAAGAAATTACTATCGGTGAACAGATGATCCAATTCACCGTACTGTCTTCTAAACAGTGCCCAAACAATGTTGAGGCTGAACGAAAGTGAAAGAAGCAAATATATAATAAATGTTTTTCTTCGTACAACCGCTATAGCTGCAAAAGGAATAATCGCTGGGAAAAAATAGCGTTCCAAAATACCTGGCAAAAATAAAAAGCTTCCCAATCCCAAGATCAGAATTGCTTTAAAGAAGTCAACAGCACTAACTTTCTTGTGTATAAGAAATTTATTGATAACCCCTAAAAAGATTGCAAGATAGATTCCAGCAAAAATCAATTGTCCAAAAAGTCCGACTGGAACCACCAATATCTTAAATGATGACAGATGATAATCGATCCGCAAAAATATAGTATAAAAATTAAAAGCCGATACAGACGCCACCTTTGAAGCGCCGATTGTTGGAATAATTCTTTCGGAAATTATCCAATGATAAAAAGTAAACGGATTCTCCGAAAAGGGGTACGCTGTTGCCGCAAGTAGTAGTAAAACAAAAACAGAACTGATAAGAATTGACTTCAATCTTGGACGATTCAGAAAAAACGCCAAAAGGTACAGCGGAATGAAAACAACCCAGTTCGGCTTAAAAAGAAGTCCTGCCATAAAAAGAAGTGAGGACAGTGCAAATTTTTTCCGGAACAATAGAATGAATGAGACAACGGAAAAATATGCGATAACGTTATCTGTTTGTCCCCAAACCGAACTTAAAGTTATTACTACCGGATTGAAAAGATACAACATAGCCGTAAAGACTGCCGTTTTTTTCTTTTTCAAGGTCGAATAAACAAAGTTATAAAGCAATACGCCGGTTAATAGATCACATACAATTGCTAAAATTTTCAGGTTGATAAAATATCCCCACTTGTAGTAGTAAATGATAAAGTCTGCCGGGGGAAATCTTATAATGTTATGGAGTTGTGCAAACAAGTATTTGTAGTCAAAAGCCTTATACGCATATGCGTAGTATAAATTTACGAGCGGCGGATAATTTGGTGGTGCGTAATACCAGTCTTTGACAAAATAAAAATTCCGGCTGGTGTATTCCCAATACATTTTTCCCCAATCGGCGTACAAAAGAAGGTCACCACTAACATTTGTAAACTTGTCTAAAAAATAAAATCTAACAATCAGAGCCGCAAAAAGAAGTACAATTATCACCCGATGTTGCTGTAGTTTTTGAACGATCTTTTTCATCGGTTGTTAGATCTGTGAAAAAATTTTATCCCTGATGCATAAAGCGACATGGCAATTAGCGACAGAAGCGAAATGACATCTGCCACCTTTCTGAGGTCTGTTTCCTGCCAATAAACATGAACCGATTTTGTTCCTTTTGGTAGATTTAACTCAATCTGACCCAAGTCTCCGTAGCCGATCTGTGCCTTATGTCCATCAACACTCGCCTCCCAACCGGGAAAATACAACGAATAAAAATATATTTTTCCGGCATCCGCCGCCTCAACCTCCGCCTGCCAAGAGACTTCGGAAATTTTTTTAATATCCAACACTTTTACAGATTCGTCTTTGCTCGCAAATTTCCCTTTATAGGTAACATTTGGCTTCTGCGCTACCCATTTTGGAAGAAGTAAATAATCTTCACTGTAATTTATGTAATCCTCGGACACACTTGCGTTTTTGGTAAACGGCTGACTTGTAAACATCCTTTGCAAGTAGTCGGTGTCGCTTTTGTAAAAAATCCGACTGGGTTTAAAGTAATTTATCGTCAGGGCAGTTGAGGAAACTATAATCAGACAAAATACAAGGCTACTTAATAGCCTCTTTTTGTTGTCGCGCAAAACCTCAATCGTTAGTGCCGCACAAAGCGAAGAAAAAAAACCAGCGAAAGCAAGTAGTCTCCAAGGAAATTGAAAAAGATTATAAAAAGGAACTAAATTCCAAATAAAGTAACTTCGACTGTTCATAAAAAATAGACACAAGACAAATGATAACAACGACCAGATATAAATCGCCTGCCTATTCTTATTCTTTAAAAGAAGAATTACCAGAATTGCAAGCAAAACAGACACAACATTCACAACACCAAGCTGGAAAGACATTCCGTCATTTGGTCCCCAAACCGAAGCCCCATATCCCCAAAAAGGCAGAAAAAGTTGTTTAACAAAAGGGAAATGATCAATTAATGGAAATGGCGTTTGTGTTATTAAAAGCTTTTGCTCTATTAACGCCGGCGACCACCAATAAGCGGAGGCCAGAAGTGAAAAGACAGCGGCAACAACAAAACTTTTTAGGTAGTGGTAATTTTTGTCAAAACAGCCCCGCAACAAAAAGTACAGTCCACAAAATATAAAAATCAAAACCCAAAAATAATTGTGAGAAATGATGGTCAAAAATGCTGCTGCTCCCAACAGAACGAACCATTTTCGCTTTCGCGAGTCAATATACTTTTCAGTAAAAAATAAAATCCAGGGAAAAAGTGCTAATGATAAAAATTCCCCCATTGCACCTCTGACAAATATTTCTACGGCTTTGTACGGAGTAAAGATAAAAAGAACGCTCGCGGGAAGCGCAGCCATTTTAGAAAAATGATTTCTTAAAAAGAAGTAAAAGCCCACAGACCCAACCACAGCTGATATCTCAAAAACTGCTTCATAAGATAAACGTAAATTTCCACTTAGAAAATAGACGAAGGCACCGAGGTAAAACGGTCCCGGGTAATAAAAATTAAAAAGCGGATACCCAAAGCCATACAAAAAATCTGGTCCCCACCTGGGTGGAAGCTGTCCTGACACCAATGCCCGCGCCATCTCGTAAATATCTGCGAGATGGTGCAAATCTTGAGGTTCATAAAATCCAGGCAACAACAGTTGATAGACACTTAACAGAGATAGTGCGACAACAAGAAAAATTACAAAACCTTCCCTTTCAAATATTTTTTCCTTTATTTGTTTCATAAAGAGAACCAACAACCATGGTTAACAAGAACGCGCCAAAAAAAAGAATTGTGATTGCATTCGCAACGTTTCTTATTTTTGTATTACCAAAATGTCCATATACTTGATGCTGGCCGGTATCGAAACTTATACTAATCAACCCGTTATCTCCGTGCACCTGCACTTGCTGTTTTTTACCATCCACAAACACCTCCCAACCGGGGAAATACATTATTGGAATCTCAACTTCGGACGGAAGGTAGACGTCAGCGCTAAAGGTGAAACTGTCCGAACTTTTGCTAAACTGACCGACACTCAAGTCACCTGATATTATTTTTGGGTCAGAAAAAGCTTTAGATTGTGGCGGATATTTCACGGTAAAAGGCAAATAATCATAAAGCGCAGATTTCTGCTGGAGTTCAAATGCTTTCCCCGAAAGCTTTGCTTCGTCGGTTACTTTTCTAGAGTAATTGATCGGAATAAAATATTTGAAGTTCAAAACGATGGAAAGCGGAATCATAAAAATGATAAATGATTTGGTAATCAGATTTTTTGACAAAGAAATACTACCCGCGAAAAACGCAAGGAAAAACATCGACGGACCCAAAAACCTCCATGGAAACTGAACAAAATCAAGATTCGGAATCAGATTCCAGATAAACAATGAACGCTGATGTGTCATAAAAGTGAAAAAGATTGTAAAAAGACATAGAGTTCCAATAAGAAATATTTTATGGGGCTCAATCTTCTTTTTCACCGCAAGATACGCTGCGTTGGATACTGCTACAACCCCAAGCCACCAATTCGGCCAGCCCACCTGGAAAGAAAGGTTATCGGCATCACCGTAAATCGAGGGGCCATCTCCCCAAACTCTCGATATAAATAGCTGTTTTAATGTCACAAAGTGTCCGCGAAAATCATAATAATCTGTTGTTAAAAGGTTTGTCTGGATAATATTCTGCTCGATAAGTGCCGGAATAACGAAAAACGAAGCTAACCCAACTCCCAAAAGCCCGGCAAAGCTCAGCGGAAATAAGGCCTTCACTTTCCTTTCAACGATTACCCAAAACAGACACCAGATCAAAGTAACCGGCGCATAAATCATCGTCGAAATGTTATGTGTTGTGAGTATCAGCGCAATTGAAATTGTGGTTCCGATAAAATTATTAAGCGAATAATTTTTAATTAATTTATAGGAAAAACATAGCATCCACGGCAGTAGTGAAAGGGCAAAAACTTCAGAAAGCGCACCTCTAACATAAACATCAACTGCATGGTATGGAGCATAGGTAAATAAAATTGCTGACAAAACTCCACCGGTTTTTCCCCAAAACTGACTCGCAAGTTTATACATTCCAAATGCGGCTATAACAAATGAAAGCAAAAACAGAGTTTTCACAGTTCCAAGATACGTCAGTGGAACAACCATCCGAAGAAAAGACCCGAGATAGTAGGGGAACGCACTGTAATAATTAAACATCGGCTGTCCATAACCCCACTCCATATCCGGAGTCCAACGGCAAGGAATTTGACCATCGGCCAGACATTTATCCATCTCAAAAACTCGCATTACCTGAAGATCATCGTGCATGTTAAAATAACCACTTCCGATAAGCCACCAAAACGAAGGAAGTAAAAACAGTAAAAACAAAAACAATTTCAGTTTACTCTTCATATTTGTATTTTTTATACAACAGCAAAAACAAAGGAAATCCGAGTAATGTTATCACGTTTGCAATAACCCTAACTGGCGTGTCCGTAAGTTTTAAAATCACAGTGTGTTTTCCTACAGGCAGGTCAAAAGTAATCAAGCCGTTATAGTTTTGATAATTAAACGAAGTGTCTTTTCGGTCAATGTACACTTTCCACTTCGGGAAATAAAAAATTTGTGCTTGTACAACTGCGTTTTTTGACACGTCAACTGTCCAGTTTTGCCAATCACTTCCCCTTGCTACACTTATAAATTCAACATCTCCCAGCAAAACTTTTGGCAACTCTGGGGCCTTATTTTCTGGCGATAAACTTGTCGATTTTGTCAAATAATCATTAACACTAATTGTTATTTGCTGCGTCCAATTTTCCCCAGTCAGCTTTTGTTGATCACTTATCTGAAGCCATCTTGCCGGACGGAAAAAGCTACCGTAAAAAAGCGTTAAGACGATCACAAAAAATCCGTAAAGCATTACCTTCAAATACTTCCCGGCAACAACGGTTGCAAAAAATCCGGCTGCAAGGCTAAAAAATACACCGGCATAGGCGTTGAACCTCCATGGAAACTGAACATAACGCATCATCGAAATATTGTCCCATATAATAAGCGATTTCGGATGCGTCAAAAATAGCGCAGCCCATGCAATTAAATTAAGAAAAAGAATCGTTACCCTATTTTTCCTGACAATAAAGCCGACAGCAAACGCAAACAGTGGAACCACCCAATAAAGTATCCCTATTCCAAGCATAACTTGATCGTTAGAGCCCGGAAGTGAAGAACCATACCCCCAAGTGTTTGTGAATAATATTTGTGCAATTGAGGAAAAATGGTTTCTAAAATCAAAATAATTCGTTGTTAATGTCTCACTATGGACCAAATCTTTTTCAATAAACGCAGGAAGAACAAAAAACGCACAGAGACAAAAAACTCCAAACAAAGATAACGCGCCTTTCTTAAGAACTACTTTCGGCTTTGGGTCTTTTTCAGTTAAATACAAATAAACCATCCACACCAGTAAAAAGGGCATAAAGATTAGACCGCTAATACTATGTGTGATTAATAAAAAAGCTAAAGTCACAGAAAAATATATAATACTTGTCTTTCCTTTTTCGCGAATTATTGAATACGAAAATAATAGCACCAAAGGAAGAAGTGCCTGAGCCGTATATTCTCCCACCGCCCCCCTGACATATAAATTCACTGCACGATAAGGAAGAAGCGCATAAAAAAGTGCAGCAACATATCCCGCGAAAGAATTCTTCCAAAATTTTGCCCCCAGTTTGTATAAACCCCATACCGAAAGAAAAGTGATCAAGACAAAATAGATTTTGATGCTCGCCAAAATACCAAAACCGGAAAAATGAAAAATCTCCATAAGATAATACGGAAGCGGTGCGTAGTAGTTAAACAATGGGTATCCGTAACCAAAACCCATATCGGGAACCCACCGGCACGGAATCTGAAAGTCCCTGACGCATTTATCCAACTGCTCAAGCCTGATTGGCTGGATATCATCATGCATCGGATAATATCCCGTACGAAGAAGAGGCCTAATTGTAATAAAAGTAATATAAACCAGAACCGCCGTCAAAAAAACTTTGAAGACTTTCGGTTTAAGCGTATCTCCCCATAAGCGCATATATTCTTATTTTAATCAAGTCGAGTAGCGATGTGAATACCGCATCGCCTAAATGAACCCGGCTATCGATCCGATTAAACCATTTGACAGGAACTTGTTTGATACTAAATCCGAACCGCTGCGCTAAAAACATGATTTCAGCATCATACGACCAACGTTTTACAATCGACGCGGAAAATATTTTTTTTCCGGCGCTTTTTGTAAAACCTTTAAAACCACAGGTATAATCTGCTAAATTTGTCGAGGTAAAAATTTTCGTAAGTAAAGTAAAAACTCTTCCCAACGTCTCACGCAGCAACGGTTGGTGGACCACAATACTGGATCCGCTTACTCGACGCGAGCCGATAACAACGTCAAATTTCTTTAGTTGTGAAAGAAATTTGTCAATATTTTCCAAGGGAACAGAAAGGTCGGCATCCATAAAAATCAGATAATCTCCCGTCGCCATGGCAAAACCTTCTTTCAAGGCACCACCTTTACCTTGATTTTCCAAAAGCCCAAAGGCCCTGACATGTTTATTGGAAAGTGACTTGGCAATTTTAAAAGTCTCATCAGAACTTCCATCATCAACAACCACCATCTCCCAACTGTATTTTCTCTTCGCCAGATAAGAAACCGTTTTCATGAGATTGGCTTTTAAGACCTTACTTTCGTTGTAAGCGGGGACAATTACTGACAAATGCATACTCTCGATATTAACATATTTCACTTGGACAGTGGTACAAGAATTACATCATACCTGATACAATAGTGGTTTATGAAAATCGACAAATTAGAAATTGTAACAAGCTGTTTAAAGATAGAGAGAAAGGGTTTATTAGACGCAATCGAAAAAATAACCGTTGCACGAAATGAATCTCCGCTCCCGACCGAAACGCGTTCTGACACCTCGAGAATTCAAGCGGACAGAATGCTGTCGGAGTTGGATGAAAAACTTAAACTCTTAGAAATTTTAATATCCAATCTCCCCGGCAAAATCAAAAGTGCCCAAAATCATATCGGACTTTGGAGCTATCTTGAACTAGTTGCCCACAAAACACTACTAAAAATAATTCTGGTTCCAGACGGATACGGCGGGCGCCAATGTAATGATATAAAGCTGCTGTCTGAAAAAACACCACTGGGAAAAATCATCTTAGCGAAAGTAACGGAAAAAAATTTGTCTATAATAAACTACCACGGACTAAAGTCCGTGGTTTTCGCAGTTGAATTCAATAATAAGAAATTTGTTATAAAAGTTTGTGAATAACCCTTATACCCCCTGCTTTGAAGGTGTGGTTCCCCAAAAAGGACGATATACAAAGTTCAATTCATCCACAGGCTGAAGCCCTTGGTTTTCTTGAACTCTGTTACAAAACCTCAAAAAAATAGAGTGTTTCCTGCGGACCATACTTGATGTAGTCCGACGTGCCAATAGTTCTAAGCGGCTTTGGATAAGATGCTATTAGTTTCAGGCCCATTTTATTTGGATCTCCAACAAGTCGCGAGGAGTTGATTACCAAATACGTAATATTTCCAAACCGTCTCGATTCAGAAAGTGACGACGGAAGCGATTTAATATCCAAACCAACTCCGATCACAGTTATCGTCCGATAATTATTCAAGTAGATCTCAAGTCCATCCGGCAAAGTTCCGAAATACCCTTCTGTTCCAACTACAATTTTTTCTCCTTCGGATAAAGACCGTTGCTTCTCTACCAGATATTTTGCAACCTCTTTAATACCGTAACCAGCTGTCCACTCCTCCAAATATCCCGTCCTCTCACTTTTTGGAAGCGGAGCCTGATCAATTTTAAAGATAAAAAGTGCATCTACCAAAAGCGCATTCGCGACAAGAAGCAGTAAAAGTAAAGATATCAGTTTTTGAACTTTTGTCTGAAAAACGATAAAAAGCGATGAAATAATAAATATATACGGCACGACAAAGAGAATATAACGTGCAGTAAAGACCTTGGCAAACATCGCGTTTGCAAATAATGGTGTTACGATCCAAAGAGTCAAAAGTATTGTCTGCCGTCTGAACCTATTGGCCGCAACAATTATCCCTAAAACAAAAGTGAAAACAATAACACCGGGTCCAAGTAACCACAACCACTGACCGATTTCCTGGATATGGAAGATAAACGGATCTTTTGGATTCTGCCAAAGATGCGACAAGGGAAAAATATAATCTGTGTTCCGTAGAGCTATCATCTGAAAATTAGGCCCTAGCCGCAAGACGTTGAACATTCCGTAAGCAATCAGGTAAACCGGAACAAGATACGACAACTGTTTCACCAGCGATTGAAAAATTTGAACTTTTTTCTTTGGCCATTGATGCATAATCAAAACCGATGGGGCTAAAATTGAAAAATATAAAGCGGGTGATTTTGTCAGCAGGGCTCCACCTAAGAGAAACCCCGACAACATTGAAAGATCGTATCTTTGAAGTTTTATCGTTAAAAGTAAAAACAACAAAAACCAAACACCGAACATTGAGAGAGTTGCATCAACCAATGCCATACTATCAAAAAAAAGCGTGATTGGAGCCAATGCATAGATTAACGCCGCAACCAAAGCCGGCTTTTTTCTCCCAAACAATAAATAGGTTAAAAAGAAAACTCCCAAATTCGTAACCAGGCCAAAGACAACTGACAACAATCTGCCGGCAATCAAGGGGTCATACAACGGTTCGAGAAGAAACATCAACACCCACATAAACAGTGGCTGTTTACCGTCAGACAGCGGAAGAAATCTCAATGTCGGCTCGGCCTTCATCACCTGGGCCCAACGAACATAGATTGCCTCGTCGGCGAAAATCGGCTGCTGTTCGATAACAACCCGGACAATGCGCAAAAACAATCCGCATAAAAGTACTCCAAAAAGGATCATGAGAGTAGCCCGCCACTTTTTCCAAAATTTTTTCATCGTTGATGATATTATTTTATACAAAACAGAACTCATTATTCCAAATTTCCGTAAATTCCGCGCATCTCGTTTAACTTCACTCGTAAAATTTGAAGCAGCATCTCCTTGGATTCCTTAAGATAGCGACCAAGACCACCACCTTTACTGACACTGACATCCGCGTCTTCCCAACTAACTGGAACTTCTTCTATCGGATAACCTAGTTTGCTTAATAAATACAAAAGCTCAACATCAAAAGAAGTAACCTTCCATCCCTTTACTGACTGCTCTTTTCGAAAATATTCCAGTTTTGGAAACACTTCAACCAGTGCATCGTTTCTAAAAAGCTTAAATCCGCATTGGGTATCGTTAATTTCCGGCAGTATCAAAAGCTTCCGAAAAGTTATAAAAACTATAGCTCCGACTCTTCTATATAAAGGAAAGTTTCTCCTGGACAACCCTCGCGAACCGATGACTGCTACAACATCTTTTTTGATAAATGGAATCAACTTTGCCAACTCTGCAATCGGTGTCGACTGGTCCATATCAGTAAACAAAATGTATCTGCCTTTTGCTTTTTGAACCCCTGACCATAACGCTGACGGTTTGCCTCCATGCTGGTTTTCCAAAAGTCGGAAACTCTTGTAGTGTTGAATTTTTTCGACAACCAAAGCACGGCTTTTATCGCTGCTTCCGTCATCAGAAATAATCACTTCCCAACTGAATTTGCACTTTGACAGATAGACATAGATATCCTGCAAGACTCCTCTTTTAATATTTTCTTCCTCGTTATAACAAGGAACAACAACGGATAAATAAATATCGTTTTTTAACATACTGTTTGTTTTGTACTGAATCTAGTTATTATGACATCCTCCCCGCCTTAAGGGTTTCCCCAAGGAGAATGACATATAAGCAAAGCTTAAGATTTTATCAAAAGCAAAGCTCGACTCTGCATCCGCATTTTCAGAGTTCAATTCTCTCCGAGTCAGAAGACTCTTTGAGTCGGCGACATCCCCACCCTGAAGGGTGGGGTTTTCTTGAACGTTATTATAAAAAAACAGGTGCGTTATTTTGTAAACCCAAACATCGGATCGGTTAAGTTCGAATTCTCTCCTGAACAACTGTGCCGCACCGCTTCTTTAGTATATCGCGAATAATCCGGATAAATAAGTCCTAGCGCCCCAAATGTCCTATTCGCAGGAAAGAGCGTGTCGTTAAGAGGGAAGACAATCGTGTAAACAGGCGATCCCGACGACGGTTTGTTGACGTGCATTTTGTACATCCAAAAAATATATCGGTAGCCTAAATCGTAACCCGGGTCGGTAATATACGAGATCGCCACGCAATTATACCCACGCTCTTCAGAGTCGCGTTTAATTTCGGCTACGATTGCTTTTCTTTCCAAATAACCACTTCCATTAATTGAAACAGTAAAAAAACGTTTTGAATTTACCACTATAAGAAGTAAGAGTGTAATCAACGCAAATAGCTTCCACCTTTTGCTTTCAATTAGTCCAGCAATAGTTAGTGAAAACAAAAGTACGGGAATAGATTGAGCCCCGCTTAAGTAATATTCGGAGACAATTTTTGAATATAAGGAGAAAAATAGAAAATAAAGGAAAAACCAAAACAGCATCACGGCGAACAACTTTCGATATTTTTTTAATTTAACGAAAAGACAGATAAATACACCAAAAACAAGAAGGAGTATCTGTTCATGTTTAGGGAAGTCTAAAGACGGTAAAAAAATCGAATAGTAGTTTTTCGAAACCAGACGATAAACCCGCACTACTTTGTCATAACCTTTTACAATGTCTTTTTGATCTGTTGTCAACGATGCGATAAAAGCCCTCGACTGAACGAAGGAGTGTTTAAATTCAAAATAAATAAGCGGGGTTGACAATATAACAAAAACAACAATTGCAACAAATGCATAAGATACCTTGAACTTTTTTCTTGCAAACCACAAAGAAAGTAAAAGGGTAGGAGCAGGAATTAACAAAGCAAAATTTAAATGCCAAATCAATGCAAAAAGAACCGCTGAAATTAGTAATCCACGCTTAACATTACCGTTGATAATTTCCGCTTGTGCGAAAAAGAACGCGAGACTCCAAAATATTACCGGCTGCGTTGGAACAATTTCCCTATCGTTGAAAATAAATACATAAGAAAGACAATACACTAGGGCGGAAATAATGGCCACGCTTTTAGAAAAAACCCTTCTTACCATCAAATAAATCCCCGTTACGTAGATAACTCCCAAAAGCGCCCCTAATAAGGTCACGCCAACAGGATCCATTTTAAAGAGCAGATAAAAGGGAACTTGCAAGTAGTAAAACAACCCGCCAATGAATATTCCCTGTGTCGAAGTCTCCTGACCAATCAGGCGAAGGTGTTTATCAACAACTATATCCTTAACAATCCAACCTGCGAGATCGTTGTCATGATTGTAACCAAAAAGCTGATCATACTTGTATACGCGAAGAAACAAGCCTACAACCACGATCAAAATTATTTGCCAGTTTGATTTGATAAATTTTCCCATCGATCATCACAAGAAGGCGGCGCTTCTCAAGCTTGATATTTTCTAAAGTCTTCTTCTGCGCTGCACCGTTATACCACCAAATCTCGCTTCTTCCTCTAAAAAACTGGCGCCCTGTTGATTGTCAAGCCACGCTTTTAAACGCTGCGGATTGGGTGGATCCTGTTCATAAAGCGTATATATCATCGACGTTGTGTAATCCACTTTTCCACATAAAGATTCACCGCATTTTTTCCATCCCTGCCACAAAAACAAATAGTCATACGCGTATGGAATTACCGGTGGAACATAGACATCCACATTGTATACTCCCCTCCCGGCAGCGTTTTCAAAAACCCAGTCAACAGCCCTTATCTGGCTTCCCAGTTTAATATCTGTCGGTCCATCCATTGGGTTTTTGATCATTGCTCTGATTGGAATCATGTTTACCCGAAAGAAGTAAACGAAAAATAAAAGTAGCAGCAGTTTTCCTAATAATGTAGTGGAAAACTCAGCAAGTCCGATTGAAAATAAAAGAATGAAAGGAAGAAAATAACCTATCAGGTAATAATCATAAATATTTCCGAAATTCCCCTGAAAAAGGATATACCCAAGCATTGGGGTGATTAAGAAAATCGAAAATAGTGGTAGCGTTCCCTTTGCCAGGTGCTTTTCTCCGTAAATAATTTTAGAAAATTATCCATCAGAAGGTTATCGTGTCTAAAGTTAAAGATAATCTGTGGAATAAAAGTTACTAAAAGACAAATGCATGATACGATAATCAGTCTGGAATTTAACTTTACAAAGCGCCAAAATTTTGAACCAATCAGTCCACCCTTGAGGCCTTTTAAATATCGTATAAGAAACCATAAAATAAAAAGGAAATAAATGAATAAATAAAAAAACGCACTTGCGGATTCAAAATGTAGAGACACCCCCACAACAAATGCCGAAACGGGCCACCAACGTCTTCTTCCGCCGGAGATAATCTTCCATAGTGAATAAAAAAATATCATGCTTAACAAAAGCATCGGGTTGGGATTAGAAAGCCACCGGCTGTAGTAAATAATGTAATAAGAAAACCCAGCGACTACCGCGGCGATTAAACCGGCAGATCTCGAGTGAATTTGCCGACCCAGTTCAAAAATTAGTAAAAGCGAAAGTGCCGACAAAATTGCTAAAAATACCATCGGGAGTAGTGGGTTACCTCCACCGATCAAATATAGTGGGGCAATCAGAAAGTAATAAAACGGACCCAGGAATATTCCCGACAGTCCGGTAACCGGACCGATCAAAAAAAACTTTCCGCTATGCCACAGATTCCAGATTACCAAAGCGTCGCGGCCCTGGTCATAGTAAAAGCCCATAAGATCTCCAATTTTATAGACACGAAGGTAAAATGCTGCAATCACAACAAATGCCAAAACTAGATAAGATAACCAGTTTGAAAAAAAACTTTTTATTTTACTCACGGTTTATTTGTGTGTTTATTTACCACTTCCAACAATCTTTCGACTGCCTGATCAAAATCCAAACCTTTGATACTGGCACCAGATGCGTAGACATGCCCTCCTCCACCGAGTTCTGATGCAATTTTTGAAGTATCGAATCCGGTTCTGGACCGAAAACTTATTTTTAGATAACCTTTCTCTTCCTCACATGCGACAAAACCAAAATCTGTACCTTTAACAATTTCAACAAAACTACTGGCTGCAGTCTCTTTGCCAGTTCTGGGCTTTCCACATTCTTCAAATGTTTCGTAGTCGATTGCTGACCAAACAAATTTTCGATCCAAATCTAATTTCATTTTGGATAAAACTTCACCCCAAAATCTTAATACGTTATAATCTTCACTCATATTTCACTCATATAGATTTCACTAACCGCCTTATTTTTATCAGCACCTTTATCCATCAACCCAATTACTATTTCAAAAGTTCTTTTCGAAGTACTGGGAAACTTAAAAGCTCCGGTATCCCCAACTATCGCAGCCATCAGACAATCAGCTGTATTTTGATCTATGACAAAATTAAAATCTTCTAAAAGATCATTTAAGATCTCGCCGACCGAAGCTCTTTCTTTGTCAATCAAATTGATATCACCGAAAAGTGTGTTAGTCTCATGGTGGTCAATAACGATTTTTGGTATAGGAATTTTATAGAGATTTTTATCGCCTGTCACCCTGTCAACTGAAGAACTGTCCAAAATCAGAAAAAGATCGTAGCCGGAATAATTGAAGGTGGAAAAGTCAACTGCGGTTTTAATTTCAGAATAACCAGGAAGATAGGAAACGTTGTCAAAAAGTTCTTGACTCACACAAACAATTTCAACAGACTTTCCCAAACCAATTAGCACATTTCTAAACGCTAATGCCGAACCGATGGAATCGGGATCTGGATCTTTATGGCAGCTAACCAGAATTCTACCGCAAGAATTTATTTTATCCAAAATTGCTTTTGATTCTTCGTAATGCATAGACGCTAAATTGCATGCG
>Ga0075624_109_pt2 | contig 57479 bp, 59 predicted proteins | sample RifGroA1_FD_68378 | JGI IMG/M metagenome (GOLD analysis project Ga0075624, IMG submission 68378) | Microgenomates (Woesebacteria) bacterium GW2011_GWA1_39_21 | reverse complement strand
TAAGGGAAACCGGAAAGTTTAAAAAATAAATTTGAATAACCGATTTTTAATAATAAAGTTCAGAAGGTCTACCAATCTTCTCTTTCACTTCTGACAATTTTTCCTTCTGATATTGGCCTGTTTGTCGTTGACAAAAGAACCTCTTTCCCCCGCTTTTGAATTTCAGCCGATGTCACCCTTCCTTTTTCGATTTGTTTTTTTATAAATTCATCATCGTCAAAATTTGACAAAAAGTCTGGAGAAAACTTTTTCATCACATCCCCAGCAACCCACCCCAACATTTCGTTTGTTAAAACCCCAACACGTGTATCTGGCATTTCACTTCTAAAGGCTTCCAAGAAACCGTCAATTCCAATATTGCTCATATGAACAATACACACATCAAACCTTGCCAGCACTTTCCCGATTTCAAATTTATACAACTGTCTATCTGAATCGACAAAGGTTATTTCTGCGTCTTTGAAATAAATCTCCTTGAGTTGCTGCATCGGCTTTAACAATTCGCTTTGTGTGGAATAATCTACCCACAAAACTTTAACTTTCTTTTGATCTTGCATAGTTTGGCATATTATAAGTGGGCAGATAGCAGGGCACAAGTTATAATCCTGCTTGTACTTTATTCCTCGATAGCTCAACGGTAGAGCGGCTCCCTGTTAAGGAGAAGGTTCTAGGTTCGAATCCTAGTCGAGGAGCCAGATAGGACGCTGAGCATGTAAAAGCTCTGTTTGTCCCATATTATCAGGTGTTTCTCTTGGTTCGAATAATCTTCATATTACCCCCGTGTTTCTTTCTTATTAGAAACTTTAGTCTCGCAAGCTTGGTTTTTGACTCGACAAAGTTTATATTTAAAGCATGGGGGATGAGAACAAAAATTTGAACCGACAATTTTCCAACCTGAACGAGACCAGTAATGAAAATGTCCCAAAACTCACACTTTCTCCTTTAAATGAAACCTTAAAGCAAGAAAAAGTAGAACCTTCAAAAATTCCTCACATACCAAGACTTAGTTTTAAAGACAAAAGAAGATATATTGTTCTCTTCGCATTATTTATTTTACTAGTACTTGTGGCTGTTACTGTCGGTCTGTTCATTAGAAAAGCATCCAAAGTCGAGGTGGAAAGCCGACTAACAAACATTGACTGCTAAAGTATTATACAATTGTGACGTTACAATCTTGTTTGGAGATAAGGTTAAAAGAACTAATACAAGGTCTTCCTCGCTTTAATTTACTTATATTTATTAGTTAATTGTCTAGACCTGTATTTGACGTTGAAGTTGCGGGTTTGTAAGAACCTTCTGCAATCATATGGGGTATTTTGTTTTCTATGGATACTAAATAAAGGTCAATGTTAAATCCTTTAGTTACATTAGTATCATCTATCCCATACAATATTGTCTTGCTATCAGAAAGCCAATAACCTGAATGCCATGTTTTATTAAGGTCGGTCTTTGTAATTAAAATCTTTGGAAAATTAGATTTGGTTATATCAACCAACCAAAGCTCCTCATTGCCTTCAGTATAGTTGGAATTGTGATAAATAACATACTTACCATCAGGAGAAAATTGAGGGCGTTGAGGAAGGTTCATTGGTTTACCATCTTTAGTCGCTGATTCAGCAAGTATATTTTGGGCTCCTTTTTCTTCTAAAATAATTTTATTAGCATCATAATCAAAATATACCAACTTGCCCCCTGAATTGTTCCAGTTATATTGTCCAGTTTTATCTGTCCGAAAAACTTTTATCTCCTTTGTTGTAATATTCACAGTCTTATCTGGAGCATTATATCCATCCCGAAAAATAACTTCTTTTGAATTAGGTTTCCAACCCATCAATCTTTCCTCAATTTCATAGGTTTCTATCCTCTCTTTGTATTTATACAGTATTATTGCTTCCTCTGGATTAATGAGGTCAACATAATATATGCCTTCACTGACCCCTGTTGGTGTAATATGCTCTTTCGGTGAATAATCTGCATCAGGTTGGGGGTAAAAGGCAGCATCAAAGGCAATCTTAATGCTATCAGGCGACCAAGCAAAGATGCTTGTACCAACACCTTTAGTTTCACCCTTTTTTGGTTGAAATATATTAGTCAGTTTGGTCGGTTGCGAAGGACTAACGCCTTTAATTTTCTGTACCATCAATTCACCTTCACCCTTAAGGAAAGCTATATATTTCCCATTGGGGGAAATTGCGGCCGAAGCTGATACTCCATTCTGAAATAGAAACTCACCAGTACCGTCCTCATTAACCAGCCAAAGCTCACCTTTTCCAAGTTTAATGTAACCAAGCTTGTTTTTACTTCCGAAGTCTTTTGTTTTCTCGTTTGGCTTCACTTTTTCCCATTCGTAAATTACTTCAGAAATTTCTTTTACTTCATCCTGCGACTGAGGAGTAATTTTAAGTAAATTATTCTTCCAAGAAAAATATAAAAGTGATGCAATAGAACCCAGCAAAACAATTAGAAGTAATATTAAGTGCGTAAAGCCTTGATGATACTCTTTCATTATATATCAGTATACTTTAAGCAAAGTTAAAATTGTAGTTATCATAGTCATATTGGGAATAGTCAAGTGTCCTGAATGTATTTATTAGCGGGAGCAAAATAGCCTTACCCACGTTTTAATATAAACTGACAGTTTTTAGTTTATGGTTTTATCTCGTAACCTCCGGACATGAGAATTTGGGATTTTGGAATTTCACGCATAAAATTAGGGCTAGTTTCTGTCTTCGCATGGTAATATCTACTGCCAATTTTTATGATAAATTCGGAATTTGTAATAGATACGATAGGTTCAACCGTGTCCGGAATTATCGAATCTGCGTAATTAAACTGCTTTCTTAAATATTCACCAAAATGAAACTGCTTGAAATAATATAAACGATAGTCTTTACCAAACTCTTGGGTTAAAACCCTAAAAGTTTTTGGGTCAGCATCTTTCAATATTTGATTTTCCCAAAAAACATGCTTATTGTCTGCGGCAAAACTATTTTCCATTAAAACATGGAAAGTGTACCAATCCGCATCTAATTTGTGATACTTGTATGAGCAGATTGGTGCTGGACCTTTACAGTCTCGATAAAATGTTTGGCCCAGATTGTCATGGAAGTAAATTCTTCCCGGCAGGATTGGTGTTTTGGTTGTGAAATAGTTAAATATTAGAAATAAAACTAAGGCGCCAAATATCCATTTTAATCTTTTTTTGACCACGTCTATTTCAATATAGCATTTACTTCCCACTCAATCCATTCTTTAGCTGTAAGTTGTTCCACTGTTCAGATTAATAGACGGAAGAGTAAATGAGGCTAAATCATCAATAATTTTGATTAGTCTCTCTATACTTTCTTTTATAGCCGTCTGGGACGGATATATAATCAACTAAGTTGAAGATATATTGAAACTTGGTGTTGGGAGCCAGAGATTTTTAGCTTCATATCTCAGTAACATCAAAACTGCGTTAGAACTTTGATATAATCAAATTATGGACGATTTAGAAGCCCAGCTAATTCCTCCTGAAAAAAAGTTCCCGCAAGTTGAGGAAGTCAAAGTACCTCGAAATGAAAATGGCGAGGTCGTTATTTTACCAACTGATAATAGGGTATTTCTAATTCGTACGAGAGGCAGAACGGGTTGTGATGCCAGCCTCCTTCTAACAATAGAATCGAATGGAACAGAGCACGTTGTTGTTACACATTACGATCCAGAACATATAGAGGAACACTTAGGTGTTATAAGAGAGAAATCTAAGTTGCACCCAAAAGGCAAAAAGGTCTCTTTTTTAGTCACTTTTGGTACCGAACAACATGAGTGGAGACAACGATTAGAAGAAGAGTTGACAGAATACCAGGGGAGCAAACCTGATATTGTGAGTTTGCCCGAACTTGGTGAAGAACAGGCAAGGGAGTTATTAGAACCCGGAAATAAACTAAAGTATCAATTAAATTTTACTCGAGGTTATGGGGAAATTTGAATAATCATCGGATCAGCGTACCAGGAACTGATTACGACAAATTATTTGCAACGGACGATCTTAAATAATATGTTCGAACTTTGTCTATCGTATAGAGCAAAATGCACCAGCAAGCTTCTTAATATAACCCGTTAAAAAAAGACATATAATGGTGTAGTATTAAGACTGTGAAAAAAGAGTATTTAATAATTTTTATTGTTCTACTGGTTGCGATAGTTGGCTTTTTTTTCCTCAAAGGAAACAAAAGTGACAATGAAGATGTCACTCAAGAGCCACAGGTTGTCGAAAATGGGAGAGAAAACAACACGGTTACCTATTCAGACTCAGGGTTTGTTCCCGATAGTCTTGTCGTAGCTGTTGGAACAACAGCTCTTTCACTTTTACCGAAACCGGTACTTATAACTATCACAACCACATGTTTCCAACCCGCACAGGGGTAGTAATAGTTGAATAAGCTATCCTTGGTGGGTCTCTGTATAGCCAGGAAAAAAGTCGGTTTTAATCATTTTAATTTTCATTTGGGAAAGCAGTTTTTTAATGGCTTCGACCATGGGTTCCGGCCCTGAAACATAAAAGATTCTATTTTGATAGTCCGGCACTTTTTTCTTTATCATTTCCTCATCAATATACCCGTCTTTCTCGGTATTAACATACACAGTTCTCACCCCGACACCTTTTGCACCGTCTAAAATCTTTTTAAAAGCAATGTCCGCTTCTTGTCTGTTTGAATAGAGAAGAACTATATCTCTTTTTTCATTATTCAAAAGCATTGACTTTATCATGCTCCTAAAGGGAGTCACTCCGATACCTCCGGCTATAAAAACCAATGGCAGGGCTTTATCTTGTGGTAAAATAAACTCTCCTTGCGGACTTGAAGCTACAATTTCTTGTTCCTCCCTAAAATTCATAAGCGCAGACTTAAAACTACTTCCTTTTTCGGCAACTCTCATGGTTAGTGCGACACTTCCTTCACTTGGGGCTGAGGAAATAGTGAAGAAACGCCTTGTTCCCCTTGAGTCCGGATTTTTATGTGGAAGTGTCCATTCCAGGTACTGCCCGGGGATAAACCTAAACTTGCTCATTGGTTCAAAATGAAAAGACCAGGTATTTTCAGTCACTTTTTCTTTCTTCCTAAAAACCATTACCAAATTAAATGAGGGAGAAAGAAAAAGATTAAGTAGATTCCCAATAAGGAGTGCTGTTTCTAAACCATACGCATAGCCCGGAATGATTTTTGGGAGTAAAAAGTAAACTAAAGCGACAAATCCTCCAAAGATAACCTGTTTGTTTTTGGTCGAAGGAGACGTAAGGGGTTCAATAAGCATTACAAAAACAAAAAACCAGATGGAAGGGACAACAAAAGAATTTATAGTAAATCCTTTACCAAACAAGACGGGTGTTAAAAAATAAACCGCAAGAAAGCTTGCAACCAACTCAAACCTCTTAATTTTAATAAGGATCAAAAGCCCCCCCACCGCGATAAGAGGAAGCGTGTACATACTCCCCATCCACCATGACGCTCCGTTGTGAAGAACAATCGCAGCCAAGAATACTGCAAAGGCAGCAGGGTTAAAAATATGCTTTTTATTTAATGCCAACACATATTTTGAAGCCATGGCACAGATTTGTCCTCGCACGGAAAATCTTTGCCAACAGGTAGTTGGCAAGATTACAAACTACACTTAAAAATATTCCAGAAGAAAGAATGTCGAGAGGATTATATGGCAAGGTGTCCGTGAGAGAAAGGATTATTGATGCGACCCACAGGGCAAGCAGAAAGTACAACATTAATCTGTACATGGTGATTTGGTTGAGGAAGTTTTTTAAAACTTGCGGCATGCATCTATTTTACACTCCTATCCCTCACTAATGTGCAAAAGGCAAAACACGACTCCGCAATCTCTGCGATTCAAAATATCAAGTAACGCAAGACTCTCTTATTGCCGTCCGCCGGGAATATTAACCGGAGACGTCTTAACGAGAACTACGTTTTATGAACAAGCAGTAATTTTAGCGCTGATACCATTTAAAAACCCAGACCTCTATTAAAATTTTACACGCGACCCCAATCAAGGCGTTTGGTTATACCAGATCTCTACTAAGCCGACTTCCCAATTTCAAATTTAGTTTATGAATTTCACTTATTTAAAATGTCTTTCATCCAGAACTTACTAGACTAAGTTTTATACAAAATGTTATGATAAATCTGGGGTGATTAATATGTTGAAAAACAAAGACGATTTTTTAACGGTAGTCGCAATTCTTGTTCTTTTTCTAACGGCTTTTGTCAACTGGACGGTTTATTCATGGCTAATTCTTGTTGCTGCGACAATGTTGCTTGCGGCTTGGTATCTTAGAAAAAATTAGTCTCCAAAAGGCCGGCTACATTTTTCATTTCTTCTTCTGAACCCCAGTTCTAAAGAAGCGGTGTATCATTTAAAAAGCGTTATTAATATACTGTCTTCAATTTTATGCGGGAAAGATTTGAAGAAACGGACCGGTTGGAATATGTTGATTATGAAGCCAAAATCGTTCAGTTTATGCAGAAAAGGCATTCATATACGCCCTCTCAGATATCAACAATTCGCAGGCGGTTTAAAAAACTCCCAAAAGTTACCCTTCCACCAACTTATACAACACTTTTTGATTCCGCCGAACTCTGGACAGACATTGGCGAGACCCTGGTTGCCCCCGCTGATTTAATTAAGTCAGTCATTAAAAGAAAGGGTGGAGACCAAATCGATCCAAAGTTATTTTCGGTGTTTTGGGCAAACCAAAAAGATAAAGTTTTCAATAACTGGAACATAATATCATTTACATCTTTTAGCAAACAGCGTCATCAATTTTGGGACAAAGACTATGTCACAGCAGTCCTTACAAACATTTTGTACTGCAATCAACACCAGTTCGGAACTAAAAACAAGATTTCTTACAATCTGGCGTGGGACATTCCGAAGAAAGATTTGATTGAAATGAAACACTTATCTTTGAAAAACCTCTTTGGATAATTTCAGCTTATTCTAACCAACACAGTAAAAATGAAATTTGTGTTTCATTGATAAGACCATCATTTTTGGTCGTTCTTCAACAAAACTGCTATTATTATATTAATAATGAAAGCCTTTTTAATGTTACTTCCAATTGGTATTTTGGTGACGGGTTTTTTGATTTACAGATTCGTTGGAAAAAAAGAGCTTTTAAAAATGGATCTTGTTCAGTTTATATATGCTTTTATTATCACACCGACTTTGATAATTTGGATTAAAACCGTCGTTTTTTACAACCTGAACAGTGCGGGAATTTACGACCAGGAGGACAAATTTTTTGTTGATACACTAATAACTGTAGTCCTACTTTTCTTCTTCGCATTCATGGTAATCCACTCCCTAACAAAAACTTTCGCCATCAAGAAAAACAAAGACCCCCTCTTTAACGTTTTTGAACACACCGAATATTTCCACATGTGGTTATCGCATCTGGCCACCCTTTCAACAGCACTTCTTACTATGTTCATTGTCGGCAATCTAAACATCTTTTTTCCACTCTTATCGCTACAGGCAAATATAAATTTATATTTGGGAATTGCTGTCGGAATATTATTTGGGTTTTTATTTTACCAGGTTCTTTTCGTAAACAAGGTTGAAAAGCAGCAAAAATTTGATAGGGTAATGAAACTGCAAACATATATTTATACTTTTTTAATAGTAACTGCATATATCATATTCAGGCCAAAATTCGATTCAGCTTATTCCATCTATTGGTGTACTGTATTATTTTTTGTCTCCTCTGCAACATTTTCGCAAAACTTGATACGCTCCAGAAAAAAACACCCTAACTACACCGGTTTTGATACCAGTCTACTTATAAGTTGTGGTGTCCCGTTTAAAAAAATAATTGAAATAATTAAGTCTTGATAAACTACCTATGGTAAAGCCCCTTGGTATTCTCGCCCTTCGGGATCTACAAGTTTCACCCAAACACTTCTGCCTGCTTTTACCTACGTAGACAGACAGGCCATGGATTGATAGTTCTGGTATTTGCAAACTACATGATAAAAAAACACTTACTATCACAGCTCAATTTCAAATACAGCTTCGATTAAGTTTCCCCATGGAAAAGCCATTTTTAGCTCCAGTCCACAAAAATAAGACGAAAGTATTTTAGACGGGAACATAAACGAAAAGTTGTTGAAGGTTGAAAAATTAACTTGACGAAAACCTTCGGAGATAAACATTTGTTTCAAGTTGGCCGGCGTAAACTTGGTAATATGCTGCATGTCTTCCAGGTGCGGAATTTGAGTAAACGCATCGATTGCCTTCTCGATTATCGGCCAAAGACTTTGGTAATTTGGTGTAATAATTACAACTTTTCCATCTTTATTCAGCAATTTCTTAAACGCACTAATAATTTTCACAAAATCTTTGCGGCGTAAATGTTCGGCAACATCAACCATGATAATCATGTCAAATTTTCCGTGTTTATTGTTCTTGGGAAGGTTAACTAAATCTAGCAAGTAAGTTTTAACGTTTCGTATTGACGCCTCTTTCATTTTCTTTCTTAGAAAATTCAATGCATCCTCGTTGTAATCAACGGCGACGACCCTCTTAATTTTTTTGTAAAATTTCAGTTCAAAGTTTCCCGAACCCGCTCCCAGATCAAGAACCGCCTCCGGTTGATACAGATTGATAAGCTCTTCTAACGCTAATAGCTTATTTGCATGCCAATTTGCTTGCAAATAGTTATGGCTCCGCAACGCTTTGTACTGATAGTCGCCTTTAATGCCAAGAGTCTTTTCAATAATCGTCTTTTTTTTCATTATCCCCTTGCAAACAAGTAAACACGCCACGAGCCATCACCTGCTACCCAAGTACCCAAAAGCGTACCACCACGGAAATTAGTCATTTCGGCTGCGGGATCGCTTCTGACCCTACCCTCGGGTGACGTTGAGATGACAAACAAAAAATCGTTTCTGAAATATTCATCGTGTGTCATTACGGATAGGTTATCGGGGACCAAAAGCAGACTGCGATATTTTTCGGCTTGAGTTACGGGGTCGGGACTGGCAAGCGTGGCAATGTTGACATTTTTCAAATAATTATTTGTAATCTGCTTTTTCAAAATAGTGTCAATTGCTTTCGCTGTTGCCAGATCCGGTTCAACTGGAGAGTCTTTCAGTTGGTGTTGTATAGATAAAATTCCGCCGACAACTAGGCAGATGCTGATAACATAGACAAAAACGTTCCCTTTTTCCCGCTTATAAAACAGCCAGACCAAAAAAAACGGAATTATTGAAAAAAAATAGTGGGGAAAGTACGATCCGATAAGCGACATAAAGACCACTTGTAAGACAACCGGAACAAAAAACAGAAGCGTTTTTTTCTGTTTTGAAAGATCAGAAAGAAACAAGGCCAATGTGGTAAAAAGGGCAACTATCGCCAAAGCCGAATTCTGTGTGTAATATTTCATTGTATCGAATGTGTAGCTAAACAGGTTATCAAAAAAGTGAATCAGGTTTAAAGCTTGAACATGGCTCGAGGCACCATGCAAAAAGATTCCCGGCGGGTGGCGCAAGTCAAAAATAACAAATGGTGCAAGAGCTAACACAAAAGCAAGCGAAAGTAGAAATGGTTTAAGAATGTTTTTTTGAATTAATTGACCAACGGAGGCCAAACCAATAAACGCCAGAGAAGTAAACACTGCGTAATAGTGTTGGTGGACAGATAGTCCGAGACAAATCCCGGAAAAAAAGTATGACCAATTCTTGTTCTTAAAATAAAAAACTAACGCCATGCCAAGCCAAAGTGGAATGAAATTGGGATTCCAAGCCCAACGCCCCATCCGCACAAGTGGATAGAACACAAGTAAAAGCAAGGCCGCCAAGGGTAATAATTTCACATTAACAATCTTTACCAAATACAAAAGTACAAATACTGTGAGGACTCCGTAAAATGCTGCGCCATAACAGATACTCACCGGATCAAACTTACCCCAGATTGCAAATGGCAAAAGCATATAAACTGTCGACGAGCTAAAAACTTTGGTTCCGAATTCGTTCACTTGCCCAACCAGCGTAATCTTCTTCTCAACATAAATCTGGTGTACTCTTACCAAAAATCCAGCTTCATCTTCTGCAAACTGGGCGGTGTTGGAGAGATTATAAAAACGAGTAAAGAAAACTAAAATTATGAAAAGCCCTACTAGCAAATAAGTTTTTTTCACTTTTTAATATTACAATATTCGAAACAAAGTTTGGTAATCTTATCTTGAGTTAGCGGCCTTGTGTTTAGATTTACCGCTACCAAAGCGTCAATCACGGCAAGCTCTCCCGGACTGACACACACGATTTCAGACAATGTAACTTCACTTTCAGATTCGTTGAAACGGTTCTAGTAGCTATCTTACACTCTCAGGGTCGGTATGATAAAATACTGCTTGCATTTAGATTTGGCCGGATGGCGAAGTGGAAACGCTGCGGTCTGCAAAACCGCGATGCAGGGGTTCGATTCCCCTTCCGGCCTCAAAAAGACATCGTCTTTAGATTTTAGATTGAATTCTATCGGGGTTGGTGATGGTGAACTGCTATTTAATTTTAAACCTCTTCTTTAAAACTTAGTTTATCAATCAGTTTTTTCTCTCCTTTTTCCGACATCGTCGCAATAACATCGATAAATTTTTCCAATCCAGAGCCTTTGACTTTACTTTTCAAAAGATCATCTATCTGGAAAATCCCCGCTGAATTGTTCATCATAATATTTACTAAAATCGGCTTTTCTTTTCCTTTTCTAATTTCCACCTTATCAATCGCAGCAGCTGAAACGGAATGAATATTAACTTCACCCGCTTCATAAGGAATGCGAGATCTGCCCTCACTCATGTCGAGAGCATCCGCAACTCTTACTATTCCCGCTTCAATCGTTAGTGGTCTGCCCCCAGCCCGGTGGCTGATAATTGCATGAAGAATTTCTGATGCAACAATCGTTTTTTCCTTAAGCGGCAAAAAAGAGAGTGTCTCTCTTAAAATGTTATTTGCAAGAATCAGACTAAAGGTTTCGTGCCCCTCTCTTTCAATACTCATACCCAAATCGTGGAAAAGGCTTGCACATAGGACAACCACCTCCGCATAATCATCAGACAAATCGTAGTTTTTAGTAATCGACATCTTCACACCCGCATCCTGCAGTAGCCTTGCAAGCCTTAAAGCAATATTAGCTACAATCTGGAAATGTACGGGTCCGTGGTCACTCATTCCCAATCTTTCTATGGCATTTACATTAATTACCTTCCAGAGGGTTCTTATTTCAACATTTAAATTGATATTATAAAGCGTCTTTTCCAATAGGGCGTTCCCATTTAGAGGCAGATGAATATCAAAAGATTCTTCTTTGGACTTAAGTTTCGTTACCATAGGTAAGTATTTTACGACGTCATCGATAATTAATCTAGAAAAAGACCTCCTTAACGTTTATCTGAAAGCTCATCGCGCAGCTTCTCTCCTTCAAAAGGAAGTTTAAAAAAGGGAGCGAAAAGACAGACATCAAAAATGGCTGCAAAAAAAGGTAACAGTCCGACAACAATCATTATTGGCGAAACAAACAGTCCGGCAGAAATAAGTACCGCCCCGGTAAGAAACCTTGCGGTTCTGCCGTTTTGCGAAGAAAGATATTTTAAAATTCCTCTCATAGCTCCACTGCCGGTTAGAAATACCTTGCAGAATAAACTACCTAAGGGCGAGTCCTCGGTATTCTCGCCCTTTGGGCTCAACAAGTCCTTCAGTTTTTACTTAAGATGGTGAGCTGGCCGAACCATTTGATTACTCCTCCCTTTCATCCGTGGACTAAGAGTCCACGGTTTTGGCGAAGTTTGAATAAATCATTAAAATACTAGCATATAGGCTTAACTCTCACAAGATAAGCGTTTTTACAAAAATGGCACATCTTCCAGTTTGCTATTTAATATTTCATCTTTCGGATATATTACAAACTTGCTTTTTGCAATTTCACAGTGTACAATTGCGAGATCTCGCTTAATAGCGGGATTTTTTGTTGGCTAGTTTAATAGTTTAAAACATGCCACGGTCGGTGTAAATCCGGCCACCTGCCACGTCTAACGTGGTAGTTTTTTTCAAAGCATCTGAAAGTTAGGGTTTGATTTAAAACATCGCCCCGGGGAAGGAATCTCGGGGAGTATGAGAAAAATAACTAAAAAACGTCGGCTTCGTTCTCAAAAAACGGCAGCTGACAGCAAAGCCTCATATCAAGGCCTATCTTGGTTTATGTCTTTATCCAACGGGGGCAAGTTTACTGTTTTGAAACTTAAGCGTTGGTTAACTCACGAAGTCGGAGTTTTTTTCTTAGCGATAAATACGCTCCGCGGTGTCAAAAAAGGCAACCGTGTTTCCAGAGTTTTCAGATTGGTTTTTGAAAATAACAAGACCCAAAAAGTTATCGGAATAAATTTAGCAGCACTTTTTCTCTCAACATCCCTCGTGCAGTTTCCTTATGATGAAAAGGTTACCCCTGATGAAAGTTTTATCACCAAAGCGCCATTTGTCTTGGAAACCAAGAAAAGTATCCAATATCCTGTGGGGAAAATAGTCATCACACAAGGTTACAAGGTTTTTCATCCAGGCTTAGATTTTGATGGGGTAACCGGCGATCCAGTCCGACCAATAATGGACGGTGTTGTTGAGGACGTCAGCTACTCCAAATATGCCTATGGTAACGCAATTCTTATCAACCACGGAAATAAGATTACTTCACTTTATGCCCATCTTTCAAAAATTTTGGTCAAACCAAATCAAGAAGTGACAACAGATGTGATCATTGGTTTAATGGGTGCCTCCGGACACGCATCGGGGGATCATCTACATCTTGAGATAAGAGACAATGGTAAACCTTTTAATCCCTTAACTGTTTTGCCGAAGTAAGTAATCTTTAGCTAAATTGATCACATGTTTTGAGTCAGCAAACGGCAGCATCTCAGAAGCTTTGTTGATATTCACCCAGATATGTTCCGATTTGCCTTCAACATTTCTTACCCTACCTTTATAATCTGTTACTAAAAAAGCGGTTGTTCTATAAAAATGATTTGATATCGATATTTGAAGAAATGTGTCCAGATTAATCAACTCGCCGGGGGTAATGTCGCACTCTTCTTTTATCTCCCTTCTCACAGCATCTATGAACGATTCATTTTCTTCCTTTTTAACTTTACCTGCTGGTATTATTGTATAACCATAATAAACCTTATCCGGGTTATTCCTTCGTTCCAGTAATACTTTCCCGTCGTGGTGTATTAAAAAAATTACTCCTTCGTAATCAGGTTTTCTGACTTCTCTCAACTCTACACTCATAAGCACATAACTACTACAATTATCGATGCAATACAAGGGTTTTTTCTTTCATGAAGTGTTGTTATCAACCATTAGTTATTTAACACAAAGTAATACGCGACTAGTTGTTTTCCAACGTTTTCCAAATGTACCAACTGGCAATTGTACGAAACGGTTTCCAACGTAAAGCAAACTTCTCCATTTGTTTTTGATCCAGCCCCTTTTTTATTACTTTAGAAAAAGCATTCCGCAAACCCAGGTCGCCAGACGGAAAAATGTCGGGTCGACACAAAGTAAACATTAAAAACATGTGTGCCGTCCACTCTCCTATTCCTTTAATTTCAGTCAGGTTTTTGATAATTTCATCATCGGACAGTTTATGCAAAAGTGTTATTTTCAATCTTTTGTCGTGTACTCGTTGAGACAGATCTTTTAAATAGACCACTTTTGGTCTCGACAAACCGCAAGTCCGCATCTTAGTATCAGAAATTACAATCAACTTTCCGGCGGTAATTTCAACACTTTTTGTTGTAGTATTTCTCCATTTGTGGATTTCGTTTTTGAGTTCTTTTTCATACTTTGCTTCTTGTTTTTCAATTACCTCTTTGAGTCGGTTGAAGATTGCTGAGGCGGCTTTCATCGAAAGTTGCTGTTGAACAATTGCATCAACCAGATCTTCAAAGTAATATTTTTTCTGCCTTGGTTTTAAAGTACAATGACCATACTTTTTAACCAATGGAGCAACATACCTATCAGAAAGTAGGAATACTTCCGCATCTTTCCACATGAGCTGATTATATTGAAGTGTTTAGAAATTAGGAATTAGTAATTAGAAATTTTTTAGTAATCCATTCCGCCCATACCACCCATTCCGCCAGGTGGCATTCCGGCTGTAGTTGATTTTTCTTCGGGAATGTCCGTAATAAGGCCCTCCGTAGTTAGAACCATCATCGCAACGGACGCTGCGTTTTGCAGTGCCGAACGCGTTACTTTAAGAGGATCCAAAATTCCAAATTCGGTCATCGAACCAAAAACCCCGGTTAGTGCGTTATAGCCATAATCGGTGTCTTTTGCACTTTCAATCTTTCGTAAAACATATCCGTCATCTTCCCCGGCATTTCTTGCCAACATTCGAAGCGGCATTTCAATGGCCGACTTTACAATTTCGATACCAACCTTTTCGTCTTCGTTGTCAAATTTTAGAGTATCTAATACTGACCCAGCCTTAATCAAAGCAATTCCCCCGCCCGGTAATATCCCTTCTTCAACGGCAGCCTTGGTTGCACCAACTGCGTCTTTCACTCTTTCCTTTTTGTCGTTTAATTCAATCTCTGTTGCGGCACCGACATTAATTTGTGCAACCCCTCCGGAAAGTTTTGCCAGTCTTTCCTCCAATTTCTCTCTATCAAAATCGGAGTCTGTTTCTGCAACTTGTCTTTTTAACATGTTGATTCTACCTTTTAATTTCGCAGTTTCACCCTTACCGCCGATAATTCTTGTATTATCCTTGTCTGCCCAAACTTTTTCCGCTTGACCAAGATCTGACACTTCAAGATTTTCAAAAGTTCTTCCGGTGTCTTCGCCCAGTACTGTACCCCCAGTAAGAACCGCGATGTCTTCCAAAAGTTCCTTTCTTCTGTCACCAAATCCCGGTGCTTTGATAGCAAGTACATTAAATGTTCCTTTCAACTTATTAACAACCAAGGTTGCCAACGCTTCACCCTCAACCTCATCCGCAATGATAACCAAAGTTTTTGAAACTTTTACAAATTTCTCAAGGAAAGGTAAAAAGTCCTGAACCGAAGAAATTTTCTTGTCTGTTAGAAGAATGTATGGGTTCTCAACCTCCGCCTCCATCTTTTCCGGATTGGTCACAAAATATGCAGACGCGTAACCTCTGTCAAACTCCATTCCCTCTTTGTACTCGATTTCGATCGTTAAGCCTTTACCCTCTTCAACCGTGACAACACCGTCACGACCAACCTTGTCTAAAGCCTCAGCGATGGTTTTCCCAATTGCTTCATCACCTGCAGATATTGTTGCCACCTGAGTAATTTCCTCCTTTTTCTTAATCGGTTTTGCAATTCTTTTCAGCTCAGATACAATAGCGTCAACGGCTTTTTCCACTCCCTTTTTGACAATCATCGGATTTGCGCCCGCAGTCACATTTTTCATCCCCGCTGCCGTAATTGACTGAGCAAGTAGCGTTGCCGTTGTCGTACCGTCACCAGCAACATCGTTTGTTTTACTTGCCGCTTCTTTGACGAGCTGCGCCCCCATATTCTCAAAGGGGTCTTTCAGTTCAATATCTTTGGCGACAGTAACCCCATCATGGACAATATTTGGGGATCCCCATTTTTTGTCAAGCGCAATATTCCTCCCTTTAGGACCAAGCGTTGTCACAACCGCCTTGGCAACAACATCAATCCCTTTCATCAGAGATTGTCTTGCGTCGTCACCAAATTTTAATTGCTTTGCCATATTTTTTAGCCAACTGTAGCTAAGATATCATCAAACTTTGCAAATAGATATTCCATTCCATCAATTTTTACTTCGTTTCCGCCCCACTTTTTGTAGATGACAACATCGCCAACTTTAACGTGTGACTTTCTTTTTGTGCCATTATCTGTAATTTCATCATCACCGACTGCCAAGACCTTACCTTTTTGCGGTTTCTCGTTTGCTGTATCTGGAAGATATATTCCTGAAGCAGTCTTTTCTTGTGCTTCCATTGGAATAACAATAATGTATCCTGGAGCCGGACTAAGATTTACCTTTTTGGAAACTTTTATTTTCATAACATTAGCATTCATCTTATGCGAGTGCTATTTTATTAAAGAAGGTGTTCAATTGTCAAGTAGTAAAAATGGTCTCTAGTTCGCAATATTAAACCCACTCAGTACTTTTTTCAATTCGGCAGTTAATGCCTTAATAACTGCTGTATTGTTACCCCCCTTTCGCATCGACACCAGATCAACCACCTTCTTGTAAGCTGCATTTACAAGCGAGTTAATCCCTTCTTCGCCGTCGTTTGTTGCGTCCGCAAGATACCAAGAGGATGCCACCGGCGCCAAAGCAACAATAGATCCAAAGATCTTATCGTTGATTAACTTGTCTCTCATTGAGATACGGGGGTAGGCTTTTGGCAACAAACCCAGGGACTCGGATGTATCATGCATTTCCTGTAGTGAATTTTCACCGGATAAAAATCTCAAAAAGTCCCACGCCAAATCTTTATCTCCCGATTTGTTCCAAACACTTTGCACCCAGTATGTCGCATAGGTATACTCAGGTTCATTCGGGTCGTCTCTCCGCACTTGTGGAACAATCACGGTTTTGAAGTTCAAATTAGGGTTCAATTTTTTTATTTCCGAGGCGGCTCTGGCGGGAGCAAAAACCATCGCGGCCTTTCCTTCCGCAAAGGCAACAGTCGATTTTGGCAATGTCTCATCCCAAACTTTATAGACGCTGTGGAAGTTCCCAAATTCCTGGATTGCACCGGACGACAAGTCGTTAGTTGTTGCAGGAGAATAAAGATTTGACTTATTCTGAAGCATCAAAAGACCGACTATCTCGGGCCAGTATTCAACATTCTCTGCCCACCCCATTGCTGCACCCGATTGTAAAATTAAATTGTTTGCACCTCTAATTGTTAGCTTAGTTGCCAAGGGTGTAAATTGGTCCCACGTCCGCGGTGGTGTTTCGCCCGACGAAGAAAAGGTGCTCTCGTTTACAAAAAGTGTTAAGGCGTCGTATTCAAGAGAAATACCGACAATTCCGTTTGTTGTGTTCATGTCTTTTACCACCACGGGGTAGAAATCCTTCGCATAATCCTCCTTGGTATAAACATTTTCTGGAACTGGATCAAGCTGATCAATTAACATCGGAACCCAGCTGTTGTGAATAGTAAAAACATCTGGTCCCTTTTTTTCCTTAAGGCTGTTTACTAAACGCTCTCTGTAATCAACTTCAGACTGAACAATCAGATTAATCTTTGCCTTAGGATTCTTCACTTGGTACTCTTCAATCATCTTTTTTATAACGCGCTCCTCCATCCCCAAAACCCACCAAGTAATTTCGCCTTTCTTTTCGACGTTTTTACCAACAAAGGGATTGCCTTTAAGTAAAAGAAACGCCAAAGGGAGCAAAACAATTACAAAGGACAAAACCATAACAAGAATTTTGGAAACTTTTTTAAAGCCCGTCCTCGGTCTTGGTTGATACGTGTACTCTTCATACCCGGCCGCAGATCCGGGAGCTGACGGAAAAGCTGAAACATTTCCGGAGGAGGTTGGGTAAACAGGTACTTTTTTACCATTAACAGCATCGGATTTTTGCGGCGTCGTTTTTGCTTCTTTTCTAAAAATTGCATTAAATGGATTTCTCATAATTATTCCGAAAAAATTTGTTATCACAAACCCTGTTTAAAAGGGTGCTGCGCCAAACTTAGTCGGACTGTATAATCTTAACATAAGTTATGAAAACATCAGCATGTTTTGTCTACCAAAAATGAAAAGGATAATCAAAAGTACTGACATTCTGAAATTTGCAATTGTACTTATTGTAATTCTCAACCTTCCCCTAGCTCTTGAGGTTGGCTATCGCCTTTATTATAAAAACCGTATTTCTCACAATGTCTATTTTTCAGAGACTGACGTTTCGGGATTCAATAAAAATAACTTTGTCGATCTTATCAACAATAAAACAAAGAACTTTAAAACACTTACCGTCTATGTCGAATCCTTACCTTACGAAATAAATTTAAGCGAAATAAATTATTCAGTCGACGGTGAACAAAGCTGGAAAAACGCCGCACTTTTAAAAAAGTACAGTAGCCCAGGGTCAGGCTTTATTTCATTTACGAACTATTTTAAAAAGGTTGACGCGCAACCCGCGCTCACTTACACCCAGCAATTGTTAAATAACGAGGTCGACAAAATAATTTCGCTTGTTTCAACCCCGGCAGTGTTTGAAAATCTCTCACTGGAAGACGACCAAATCGTCGACATCCCCGGTACAGACGGCTACGAGTTAGACAGAGTGCTTTTACGACAGGAGGTTCACAACTCACTTTTGAAATTTTCTTTAAAAACACCCAATCTCAACCTTAAACATATTTCGGCGAATATCAACTCTACAGAAAAAAGCAGACTAATTTTTCAAGCAAACAGCTTGATAAACAAAAAGATGACAATTGAGTTAAATGGTGTTCAAAGCGAGATAAATGACCAAGAGTTAATCTCAACACTAAATGACAGACCTTCTGTCACGCGTGAGAATGTCGAAAGGATTGCGCAACGTATTACCAAGACCTACGATCGGGAAACTAAAAATTCGGTTTTTGTCTTTAGCAGCGGTAAAGTAACCGAGTTTGCACCGTCCGAGGAAGGTGTTGCTGTCGACAAAACTCTTTTAATCAACAAAATCATAGAAAAAAGAAATCTGCTTGCAAACAGCAACAAACTTGAGATAAGTTTGGATCTGCCCTATACAAAGACGAATCCAGAAATTACAACCGGGGACATCAACAACTTGGGCATCAAAGAAAAAATTGGCCACGGTGAATCAACTTTTCGCGGCTCGGCCTCGACAAGAATTCACAACATCAAGCTTGCGTCATCTGAGTTTGACGGCTTTTTAATCGCCCCCGGAGAAACTTTCTCATTTAACAAAATTCTTGGTGACGTCTCAAAAGTTACCGGTTATCAACAAGCATATATTATTAAGGACGGCCAGACGGTTCTTGGTGACGGCGGCGGTGTTTGTCAGGTTTCCACAACAATGTTTCGCGCGGCTTTAGACGCAGGCCTTCCAATTATCGAACGAAGAAGTCATTCGTACCGCGTCTCATACTACGAACAGAACTCTCCACCCGGGCTGGACGCAACCGTCTTCGACCCGACAACCGACATGAAGTTTAAAAACGATACTGAAAACTATATTTTAATACAGGCAATTTTCAACAGCGCTAATAGTAAACTTACTTTTGACTTCTATGGCACAAGTGATGGAAGGGTTACAACAATTACTAAACCCGTAATTAAAGATGTTACTCCCCCGCCTGAAGACGCGTATCTTGACGACCCAACCTTAAAAACTGGAGTCGTCAAACAAATTGACTATAAGGCGTGGGGCGCAAAAGTTTATTTTAACTACAAGGTTGAACGGGGCGGTTCGGTAATTTTTGAAAAGATTTTTTACTCTAACTACCTTCCCTGGCAAGCGAAATTTTTACGAGGAACAGCGCCCGCCTAATAGTTGCTTATTAGGTCATGTAAGCCAAATCTGAAATTTTTTTATCAACTAGCCCCGGCTGCGCTATAATATCCACATATGGAAATTGTTTCCGTGAGCACTGTTAAAATTGACGATGTTATCCGCATTCTTGACAAAGGTGGTTTAGTGATTTACCCGACCGAAACGATGTATGGGATTGGCGCCGACGCAACTAATAGCGCTGCAATAAAAAAACTTAACCGTTACAAAAAAAGGCCTGCCGGCAAACCCTACTCAATCGCCACATCAGGAAAAACAATGGCAGAGGGGTATGTATTTATTAATAAAGTTGCAGCAAATATTTACAAAAGCCTGCTCCCCGGTCCGGTAACGGTTGTCTCACACGGAAAACACAATGTTGCACCCGGGGTTGAGTCCGAAGCGGGTACTTTAGGGATTCGTATTCCAGACCACAAGCTGGTAATCGATATTATTAAAAAATTCGGAAGACCAATTACCTCAACCTCTGCAAACGCAAGTTACAAAAAAAGGCCATACAAAATCTCTGATGTTTTAGACAACATTTCCGAATCTCAAAAAAAATTGATTGATTTAATTATTGACTCCGGAGAACTTCCACACAAAGACCCATCCACCGTTGTTGATACCACCTGTGACGATCTGACGGTATTAAGACAGGGAGAAATTTTATTTAACAACAAAAACGAAATTCTTTCGCGAAACGAGGAGGAAACGAAAAATTTTGCCAAAGAATTGTGGCAAAAGTATGAAATCCATTTTGGAAGACGCGCGTTTGTTTTCGCACTAACGGGAGAAATGGGTAGCGGCAAAACCGTTTTTACAAAAGGACTTGCAAAAGCAGTCGGAGTCACAGACCTGATCACTTCTCCAACTTTTAATCTTCAAATTAGTTACAAGTTGCAGACAGGCCATCAGAGTCTTGTCCACATTGACACTTGGAGAATGAGCAGCCCATCAGAAATTTACGACCTGGACTTCGGGGAAAATATTTCTGAATGTTCAATAATTGTTATTGAGTGGGCAGATAAAATTGTTGATGAAATAAAAAAATACACCGAAGAGGCGGTTGTTATTTGGGTGCAACTGACTTTTGGAAAGAGAGAAAACGAAAGATTAATCCGATGGATGGTTGCTAAATAATTCATAATGAGAAAAACAATAAAATCTCCATCAATCTTATCAATCGATACTTCTTGCGACGAGACGTCCGCAGCCATCACGCAAGGGCTAACGGTTTTATCAAATGTCGTTTGGTCGCAGTCAAAAATCCACGCGAAATTCGGCGGCGTCGTTCCGAGCGTCGCTCGGCGGCAACATGAAAGAAAGATTTCCTGGGTCGTGGAAAGGGCCGTAAATACGGCGAAAATACAATACAAAAATTTGGATGCCGTTTCCGTTACTGTCGGACCTGGTTTGGCAATTGCTCTGGGAGTAGGAATAAATTTCGCTAAAAATTTGGCAATAAGATATCAGATTCCAATAATTGCAGTTAATCACTTAGATGCACATCTTATGGGCGTCTTTGCACAAGCAAACAAAAACAATAACCAAAGTGGACTGACCAGTAACAATGCAGCTAATCTGTTAATGCCCGACAACCGCCTTAAGCACCCAGCATTCGGAATTGTCGTGTCCGGCGGAAACACCCTGCTTGTGCAAATTGAAGCCATCGGGAAATATGAAGTTGTCGCTCAAACAATCGACGACGCTTTGGGCGAATCGCTTGACAAATCGGCTAGACTTTTGGGGTTTGGTTACCCTGGCGGAGCCGTTTTGGAAAAATTTGCAAAAAAAGGCAATCCGAACAAATACCATTTGCCGCTACCGCTTTTAGGGCGCGAGGATGAAGGAATATACAGCTACTCGGGAATTAAAACTGCATTTAATAGACTAGTGACAAGTTTAACTGAAAGAAAAATATTGACACGACAACAAATCAACGACTTAGCATCAACCTACCAGAAAGTAGCTTTTGACCATTTCTTTCGAATAAGCAAAAAAACGATTATTAAAAACTTGTCTAACGAAACTTCATATTTACTCGCTGGTGGCGGTGTTGCGGCCAATGTCGATTTTCGAAAAAGAGTCCGGACAATGTGTAAAAAACTAAAAGTTGTTCCCGTGTTTTCCTACAACAAAAAACTTTACGGCGACAACGCGGCGATGGTTGGTATTTCGGCGTATTTTAAATTTCTCAAAAAGGAATTTTCCAATCCAGAAAATATCGATCGATTGCCCAACCTAAAAATAGATCAGGCAATGTGAAGAAAATTATCTTATTTGATATCGACCGCACGTTAATCGACACCGACTATTTAGCCCAAGAAACTTTTAAGGCGATTAGACATAAAATTATCGGCTCCACGAGCCAGATACTTGAAGTTCGAGAAAACTACATGAAAAGTTTAAAATCGACAACGGATTTTAAACCAGAAAATTATTGCAAAGAACTTTCCAGGCGTTTTGGAAGCGATTATAAAACACTAACAAATACATATTACAAATCTTTTGATAAAGGCAACAACTTGCTGTACCACGACACAATCCCTACGCTTAAACGCCTTAAACAGAAATATCTTCTCGGAATATTTTCTGAAGGGTACGCAAAGTTTCAAAGACACAAACTCAAATACTCGGGGATACTCCCATATTTTGACGAGAAGTATATTTTTATTAAAAGAAGAAAAACCAATACGAATTCCTTGAAAAGTTTTCCGAAAGATTGCGTTATTATTGATGACAGACTCGACATTTGCGAGGAGCTTGCAAAAAACAAGCTTAACGTAATTTGGTTTAACAGGTTAAACCAAAAGATGCCAGAGACCCCAAAAACGATTTACAAGTTAACAGAACTGGTAAGTTTCTCAATTTAACACATCCTTTCCCGTTCCTCTGTAAAAAAATACCTACAATGGTAAAATAGACTTCAGATATATAAATATGGACAAGGTGTTTGACCAGAAAAAGTATGAAGAGAAAATCTATTCGATGTGGGAAAAGTCGGGTGTTTTTAGTCCAAAGATAAATCAGAAAAGAAAGCCGTTTACGGTTATTCTACCTCTACCAAACGCCAACGATCCGATGCATATGGGACATGCCCTTTTTACAGTCGAAGACATTATGGTTCGCTACCATCGAATGCTTGGTGATCCAACTCTTTGGCTACCAGGAGGCGACCACGCAGGAATTGAAACACAATATGTTTTTGAAAAACATCTTGCCAGCGAGGGGAAAAGCCGCTTTGATTTCGACCGTAAAACACTCTACAAAATGATTTGGGATTTTTGCGACAAAAACAAAGATCTTAACAAAAACCAGATGAAACTCCTCGGTTTTTCCATGGATTGGAGTCGCTACCATTATAGTCTTGAACCAAGAATTGTTGCAAAGGTTCTGAAAACCTTCAAAAAACTTCACGATGACGGTCTTGTTTACCGCGGTGAAAGAATTGTGAATTACTGCACCCGCTGCGGGACGGCATTTTCCGACCTTGAGGTTGTCTACAAAGAACAAAACAGTTTTCTCTATTATCTGGATTACGGACCTGTCCAAATTGCAACGACACGACCGGAAACAATTTTCGCGGACGTTGCCGTTGCCGTTAATCCAAAAGACAAAAGGTATAACAATTTAGTCGGGAAAAAAGCTACGATCCCTCTTATCAATTTCAAAATTCCAATCATCACCAACGAGAATATTGATATTAAATTCGGAACGGGAGCGCTCAAGGTTACTCCCGCACACGACACCTTGGATTATGAAATCGGAGTCAAAAACAATTTACAGATTATCAGCATTATCGAACAAACCGGCCGGATCAAATCCGATCCGCGCGTGCCCGATGAAATTCAGGGGCTCTATGTCAACAAGGCTCGTCAAAAAACTTTGGAACTATTGGAGCAAAACGGGAAACTGGTTAAAAAAGAACCGCTCACCCACTCGGTCGGTGTTTGTTATAAATGTTCAAATGTCATCGAGCCGATGATTATTCCACAGTGGTTTGTTAAAACAAAACCACTTGCCGCCCCTGCAATTGCTGCGGTTAAAAAAGGCAAAACTAAAATCTTTCCTAAAAAACGCTTTGAAAAACTTTATTTTGATTGGATGGAAAACATCATCGATTGGAACATCAGTCGTCAGGTTGTCTGGGGCCCGCGTATTCCTGTTTGGTATTGTTTCAACTGCAACTCGCAAATTCAAATCAGTTTTATCAACAAAAACAAAGAGTGTGTTAAGGGTGTCTATGAAACTCTTTCACAAAGATACTCCTTTGATGAAATTTCCGGCGGGCTACAATCAATATTAGCTCCTAAAAATGCTTCTTATCAGCTCGATAACAAAAGGTGTCACAAATGCGGCTCGGATAAATTGCTTCAAGAAACCGATACTTTCGATACCTGGTTTCTGAGCGGTCAATGGCCGCTGACAACTCTCGGAATAGATGTCGACAACATTAAAAAAAGTTCAGAGGATTTTAAATACTTTTACCCGACATCTGTTCTCGACACGCTTTGGGATATTCTCTTTTTCTGGGTCGGAAGAATGATGATGTTTGGCTTGTACCTAACCAACGAGGTCCCCTTTCGCGTTGTTCATATCCACGCCAGAGTTGTCGATCAATTCGGTAAAAAAATGAGCAAAAGCAAAGGCAACGTTGTTGACCCAATTGTTATGGTTGATAAATACGGAGCTGACGCATTGCGTTGGGCCCTGGTTGCCGGTGTCGGACCGGCATCGGATATTGCCATTAGCGACGACAAGGTCAAAGGAGCACGTAACTTTGCCAATAAAATCTGGAACATCTCAAGGTTTATCGACATGAAACTAAAAGACGCCGCAGTTGAGGATTACAAGTCCATCCCCGAATTCTCCGATAAAATGAAGGGTGTATCACCAAACGATAAAAAGATTGTTGAGAAATTAAATAAAATAATTAACTTAACTTCAAAATATTTGGAAAGTTACAAATTCGGGCTAGCTTCTGAAAAACTCTATGCATTTGTCTGGCACGATTTCGCCGATAAATATTTGGAGTCGGTTAAAAAGCGGCTTGAAACAAACGATCTTGTTCCACTTTCTGTTTTACGACACGTCTTGTTTAACACCTTAAAACTCCTCCATCCCTTTATACCGTTTGTAACAGAAAGCATCTGGCAGGAGTTGAAAAGCCAAAGAAAGTCCCCAGATATTATGTTGGTTGCAAGCTCCTGGCCATCCGGGAAATAGAATATTTTATATCGGATGAAAAAGGGGTGTCGTTCAGTTCTTATTTAGTTTCTTTCTTATCTTCTTGCAAATTTTCTGGTGATTTCTTTTCGCCAACAGATGTTTCTTCACTCTCGCCCCCCTTGACTTCTCCCGCCACCGCTCCTTCTTCAGCCTTCTCCTCAACCGATGCAGTAACTTCTACCGGCTCTTCTTTCTGAACCTCAATCTTAACAACTGTAGTTTCTGGGTCATTGGTTATCGTCAACTTTGCCTTATCGTATTTCAAATCATTGATGGCAAGGCCCAGGTTAGCCTCGGCAAGCGAGCCGACGTTTACATCAATATGGTCAACTAAATCGCCCGGCAGAGCTTCAACTTCAACCTCGTCGAGGTATGATACAAGTGTCCCCAAACCCTGCTTTACGGCCGGCGACTCGCCGACTATCGTCAAAGGTATCTTTGTTGTAACTTTCTTATTCAAGTCAATCTTAAGGAAATCGATGTGTAAATAACTTGCGTCAACCGGATCGTGCTGAATATTGTGGATAAGAACCGGGGTTGTTTCTTTACCGATTGCCAACTCAATAACAGAGGTCTCCCCGGCGCTTTTATACACTTCAGAAAATTCCTTTGCGCCAACTGTTACTGCTTGTGATTTCACCTTAAAGCCATAAACATTTGCGGGAATATTCCCTTCCCTTCTTAGTTTTTTGACCTTTCGACCAGTTAAGGTTCTTTTATCTGCTTTAAGACTTAGTTTATTCATTTTGTTTTATAAAACGGAGTGTTGTGTCCTCTGTTAACGTCAGCAACTTGCTATTATAAAATTTATTACCCACTCCGGTCAAGTTGCCGTTTATATATAAATAGTAAGTACTACCTGTCAAAAAATTATAATTAACCCCCAACGTCTCGTTTCCGGGCTGTTTAATAAAAGTTACACCAAAACCATCTTTACAGTCCTTAACCGGAAAAGAAAAGTCAACAAGCTCGCCACTACCCACATTAGCTAAAGCCTTGCTCACAAAAAACTTTTGCGTGGGTAGCGAGATTTCTTTTTGAAAAACACCGTCTTTGTCAGGAAGTTTCGTGACCACTTTGGCGGGAAAGTAAGTTACAATTTGATTATCCCGATTTGCCGGCTTCGAAAACAACACGCGCAAGCTCAGCTTCAGATCAGAGAGCAGATCAGAGAGCACCGAATCAACCGTCACGTTGGTTGCTGCCGTGTTAGATTGTTTGCCAACGTCCAAAAACCCAATGCTCAAATTACAATTGTTAGAAAATTTCTCCCACCCCGCAGTGTTGTCGAAGATTGAAAATACATCCCAAACGAGAGATTTATCAAAATATGTTACACCCTTAGACTTAACAACCACGGCCAGCCTTTTATAAAGGTCAAGTGAATTTTGGTAGGACAAGTTATTTTTTGCCAACAAGTCGCGTGCCAAAACAAGACCGTCCAGATAAGAATTTTGTATGGAAATTTGACCATCAATTTCCAAACCATAGACGTCCTTAATCATTGTAACTAAAATCTGAAACTTGTCCTTCGGTAAAACCATCTGGTCAATTTTACTTAAATTTTCATTATCAACGACTCTATCTGCCATATCAAACTTACCTTTAAACTTTTGCTCCAAATCATTAACTTTAAAAGAGTTTAAAAAAAATATTTCACCCGCCTTTATCGAAAACAAATATCCATCTTTAAGTTTGCCACCGGTAGGCGTTAAAAAGCTGTTGTCCTGGGTCGTTATCAAGTAAGTACGTTCTTTCTCATTACGAAGAATTCGTGCAAATTCGCCAAACAGCGCGCCCATCTTTTCAATTAAGATTTCTTCGCTTGTGTGAGATGTACCCGTTTCGGATTCGCCAGATATCCGGCTAAGAAAAAGCTTCTCGTTGGGGGAAGATTTTTCAATAGTTAACATCCCCGGTTTAAGGTCTATCAAGCTTTTTAAAAATGCGTTGACAGTAAGTGCTTGTTTGACGTTATTACAATATCTGAAGCTCTCAAATGCTTCCTCGTCGGAAACTTTCTGAGGCAGTTTATAAGCCATTTGAAGTACCGGCGGGGACGAGTAGAAACGCACGAAACTATTAATACCCCTGTTTAACAAGGTGTCGACATGACAAAAACGTAGCGTTTTACTAAGGTTTACTCTTGGAGCAAGATTTCTTCGGAAAAACCCGTTAACCAAAACCACCAATGTAAACAGGTATGGCAAAAGCGGGATCAATAATAGGCAAATAAACCACACGTGTCGGTTTCGTTTATCACTCTCGACCGAAGGGGTCCCACCCAAGAATTTTTTTTCATAGCGGAAGTACTTTTCAACCAGTTGTTTTGAAAGTTTGTTGACCCTTGTCGTTTCAAGATTTGAAATAGTAACAGCGTCAACGTTTTCCCCCAAAGAAAAAAACTGTATGTCTGCAGAGGTCTTTCTGCGTTTGAGAATAAATAGTGTCTTAATTACCGGTCTTTTCACCACCTTTTTAAGATCATCGAGTTTGATATTTGTCTGCGTCAGGTCATAAATTACTGCCACCCAATTCCCACCGGAAGCAAATGTCGTCTGAATTCCTAAATTTTCACTTTGATTTCTGACAACAAGACCAATGTTTTCGCGGGCAAGAAATTTACGGCAGGCGCGGACGAAGGTTTCGTTTTCAGAGACGACCAGAATTTTATACTGGGTACTACCTTCACTAACAAGATACCGGGGCATAATTAATTTAATTATACATTTGTTAAAGTTAAAAACTTTCCTTCAACTTTTCTGAAAAGGAGACATTGTTTACGTAATTAAATCTTGATCAAAAGAGTGTCCTTGTACAAATTTCAAGTGAAGTAGTTGGTTATTACCTATCTCCGTACGTGAAGTTTTAGATATTTTCATCCATTTTCTTATTGACGAGACCGTCGGCCTCCGAGTTAAAACCTCGCTTTATGTGGTGAAAGGCTATCTTTGTTTTCATCTCAAGAACTAAAGTAATTATCTTTTCATAAATTTTTCGTAGCTTGGCGTTTTTCACTTTATACTCCCCCGAAAGTTGCCTGACAATCAGCTCCGAATCGGAAAAGAAATCAATTTTTCCAACTTCGGTGCTGTTTAAATTCTTCCTCGCCCAGGAAAGGGCCGTTAAAACGGCGAAGTACTCTGCTACATTATTTGTTGTCAATTTAAAAAAGGATGCCCGCTGTGTCAGTTTGTTTTTGTTTTGATAAACGACAAATGCGGAAGCGCCGGGGCCGGGGTTTCCACGAGAACCGCCGTCGGTGTAAATCTCATAAGAGTTTGGAGGCTGCATGGAATTACTTTTTAGAAACAATTAGATATCTTTCGTTGCCTTCGCCAACGGACACGGTTTGAAGATCTTCCTCCTGAGACAGTGTCATGTGGACGGTTCTTCTCTGCGATGCCGTTAAATTGTATAAGTTTTGTGGCTCACCTGTTTCTCTAGCCCGCACTGCAGTTTGTTGAGCCAGCTCCTGCATTCTGTTTTTTTCCTTTTCGCGAAAATCAGCAATGTTAACAACAACACGCAGCCACTCTCCTTTTTTACTACGAAGAATTTGGTTCAAAACCACCTGAAAGGAATTAATCGTTTCGCCTTTTTTCCCAATTAAAAGTCCCGCTTCGTCTTGTGCTGGAATATCAAGAAGGTACATTTTGTTTTCGTTGTCATACGAAACTCCACACGAAACCTCCACGCCAATTAACTTCAAAAGCTCCTCAGATGTCTCTTTGACCAGCTTTTCGTCGTTATTTTTTGTCAACTTTGCAACCATATTCTTACGGCGTTGATTTTAGCAAACCAAAACGTTTTAAGAAAGGGGTTAATCCTCCCCAACCCTGCGACTTCACTTGTTGATAAGTTTGGGTAAAAGAAAATACCAGCCAGTAAAGCGCCAGCCCTGATGGAAATTGATAACCGATGACCAAAGTCATCAACGGAAATGTATAGACCATGCTTTTTTGCATCACGACCTGCATATCGTCCATGTCACTCTTTGTTTTTTTAACAAGTTTCTCCTCCTGCTTTAAAAACGGCGATGTCACCTTTGCCGAGAGGAATTGCAAAAGTGCCGCCGCAATAAGCATCGGTCCGGGAATTTTAAAAGGCAGGAAAGGAATCGAAATCAAATCGGGTTTTATAATATCGAGGTAGAGAAATTTCGTATTAACAACTGCATCTTGCGCGAATTGCAAAGGTTGGTAAAGAAGCTTATTAAAACTCGCAACTGTATCAACATTTGGATACAACGTTTTCGTAAAAACGTTAAAAAAGGCAATCAGAACAACAATCTGGAGAAGGTAGGGAAGGCAACCTGCGCTTGGATTCACTTTGTTTTGTTTATAAAACTCCGCCTGGGCTTGGGCAAGTTTTACTTTATCGCCCCTGTGGCGTTCTTTTAGTTTGTTTAGTGCCGGGGCCAACTCTTTCATTTTTTTCATCGAATCCATGTAGGGTTTAGTTAGGGGATTTAGGATGATGCGTAAAAAGATAGTGAAAAAAATTATCGCCAAACCCATGTTTTGGCCAAAAACTTTGTAGAAAACAATCAAACCATTAGCCAACGGCTGCAAAAGTACAACCTCAAAAATATTCATAACAACTAGTAATTGTATAGGCAAAGCTTTTTTTACTCAAGGGGGAAGGTACAAGATTTTTTCCAAAGAGTTGTAACGCAATTGTTAATCCAATTGAAATCTTAGGGGGTAACAATTTCACAATAACGAAGCTACTTGAGAGGGTACTCCAAGGGGTGCTTTGAAAAAGGGTTGCAGCTTAAAAATCTATAAATTGCCAGAAGAAGGCCTCTGTAAGGGCCATGTTTTTTTATTGCGTTAACAGCATATTCGGAACAGGTGGGATTGTACCTGCAACCTCCTTTAATAATGAGTTGTAATGGGGGAGAGATGAAACTTTTGTAAAAAAAGATCAGCGAAATTTCAACTCTTTGTAGAAGTTTTTTGATACGCCTTTTCATCGATAAAGACCTCTATCTCTTTCATAATTTCCGAAACCGGAAGCTTCTCGATTCCCGGTTTTACGAGAAATATCATATCCAATCCGTCGTCGACCTTTTTCCAGTTTCTGCGCAGCGTGTCGCGGAAAGAGCGCCTGATTCGGTTTCTGTGTGTTGAGAGCTTCATCACTTTATTTGATATAACAACCGAAAAACGTGGATTTCCCAACATTTCTCTTTTTCTAATAAGGGCACCGAAGCTGTTGTTTTGAACAAGCTTACCTTCTTTTTTAATTGGTGTGAATTCTTTCCTAGGGATGGAGAATTTTCTTGCAAACATTTTTCAGAGAGTAACTCTTTTTCTTCCTACAAACCTGCGTCTTTTTATGATCTTCCTTCCTTTTTTTGTACTGTTGCGTTTTCTGAAACCCAACTTTTTGGCTCTTTTGAACTTTGACGGTTGATAAGTTCTTTTTGTCGACATGAGAAGATTATATCATTAATTTTACAAATTTAAATTTGTATTTTCCAAACAGCTGTTTAGCCATTCGCCTCAAAAGGAGGATGACATATAAGCGTGCTTAAGATTTTATCAAAAGCAACGCTTGACTCTGCTTACGCATTTTCAGAGTTCAATCCTGCCCGCTAGCTTGCGCAAGCTAAGCGGGCGGGTCATCCCCACCCTGAAGGGTGGGGATTTCTTGAACGCTGTTATAAAATATTCCTAACAAATGACGTCTTTTCGTCATTTTTTGGGGTTGACTAATTGTGGATAACTTTATATATACAAGATAGTTTGAATGCAAAAATGTGTATGTGCATTTGCAATTTATGCTTAACAATTGGGGATAGATGCATTTATTAGAAGCAGAAAACTACAAAAATGGTTTGGTTCTGCGTCTACTTTGCACTTCATTTACAATTAAAATGGAAGGAATTGATACAAACAATTTGTGGGGTGACGTCTGCGAAAATCTCAAACTGAGCGTTTCGGGGGCAATATTTTCCACATGGTTTACACAAACCCATATTGTTTCTCTTAAAAAAAACGACAAGCGGCACTTTATAGAAATTGGATGCCCAACCTTATACTCAAAAGCGACACTCGAGACAAGATATTTCGGCATCGTCCAGGACACTTTAAGTTCCTTTCTAAAAACCCCTGTTGATTTAATATTTACTGTAAAACAGCAAAATTCCAATGGAAAAAATCTTCAACCCGTTACGCCGCTTTTCGAAAATAGTAAAGACCATGGCGAGGATCTGAACAGAGCCATCTCCCAGTCAAAACTTCGGATGACATACACCTTCCAAAACTTTGCCGTTTCTTCCTCCAACCAAATGGCCTGGGCTGCCGCTGAAGCTGTTTCTAAAAACCCAGGAAGCGCCTATAACCCATTATTTATCTGGGGTGGGGTGGGGATAGGCAAGACACATTTGATGAGCGCGGTTGGACACTCCGTCCTTGAGAAAAACCGCAACGCTAAAGTCTATTTCTGTACCGGAGAGGATTTCACAAACGACATTGTCGAGGGGATCAGAAACAAAACAACGCAGGATTTTAGAAATAAATACAGAAAGCTCAATCTACTTTTAATTGATGATATTCAATTTATTGCTGGAAAAGTTTCCGTCCAGGAAGAGTTCTTCCACACCTTTAATGCATTGGTTTATTCTGGATCACAAATTATTTTAACGTCTGACCAACCTCCTTCAGAAATAAAGCGACTCGAAGAACGACTTAAAAGCCGTTTTGAGGCCGGCTTGATTGTCGATATTGGTCCCCCAGATTTTGAACTTCGTTGTGCGATTGTCGGGATCAAGGCTAAACAAAAAGGGTTAACCATTCCGAGCAATTTAATACACATGATTGCAGGAAATATCGACACCCCGCGAAAAATCGAGGGTTTTCTGATTAAACTTCTCTCCGAACTCACGATTAAAAAGTCGGAGCTCAACGAAATGTTGATTGAAAACCTGGTGGGGAAGGGAGACGATAGTTCTCCTATTAGAATTAAGGCTTCCGCGAACGATGTTGTTACCGCTGTTATGAAATACTATTCCCTTGGAAAAAAACAACTCATGGGCGAAAGTCGCGTAAAAAGGCTGGCTCAACCACGGCAGCTACTGATGTATATCCTTCGAACTCAGCTTTCGCTCCCATACGAGGAAGTGGGTAGATTAATTGGCGGGAGAGACCACACAACGGTCATGCATGCTGTTGATAAAATCACACAGATGGCCTCAAACAATGTGCAAATCCGTGAAGACATTCTGGGGATAAAAAAATTGATTTGAGGATAAGTCGGCTGCTTTTTACACATATCCACAAAATAACCATACTTATCCACAAAATTATCCACAAACCCTTAGCTTTATTATTAACAAAAGATATTACGCTAAAACAAAGCTAACAATCCACTTATCCACAGCTCCTACTACTATTACTACTATCTAATAAAGATAAAAGAGTAAAATAGTAAAAAGGTGAAAGAAAACATATATAAAAATATTTTTACCATTTTACCTATTTAACTTTTTACCTTATAATGTCTGACAAATGAAGTTGAGGGTATCGAGGAAGTCCTTTTTTGACGCTTTATCAATCACATCACGCTTTACATCTTACAAAGCCCAACTCCCAATACTTGGAAACATTCTTCTTGAAACTAAGAATAATAAATTAAACATTTCTGCCACCAATCTCGAGATGTCTGTTTGTTTAGCCATTGCCGCTAAGATAGAGAGTGAAGGCAAAATAACCGTCCCGGCAAAAACAATTCATGATGTTGCCTCGAACTTAAGCGGCGAAAGTGTTGACCTTGAGGTTGATAAAGAACAAATTTTTCTAAAATGTGGCAGTTTCTCCTCGAAACTTTTAGGAATTGTCGCCTCCGATTTTCCTCCAATTCCCGCATCGGTGTCAAAAAATGCCTTGGAAATACCGTCGGAAACATTTCTGGAATCGCTTCCAAAAGTGCTCTATTGCGTCTCTTCTGACGAGACACGACCGACCCTGACGGGGGTTTTAATGATACTTTTCAAAGACCTTGTCTCGTGGGTAGCTACCGATGGATTTCGTTTGTCAAAAAAAGACATGCCCATGAAGGAATCTTCCCGAGAAACAAAAATCATCATCCCAAAAGGGGTACTTTCGGAACTAATAAGAATTGCGAAGGAACAAAAGATTGTATTGGATTATAAAAAGGACGAGAAGCAAATTGTCTTTCAGGTAGGCGAAGCAGTTTTGTCTTCTAGGGTAATTGAAGGTGAATTCCCGGATTTTGAAAAGATTATTCCTCAGACTTATAAATTAAAACTTGATGTCGACAGAAATGAATTGTCACAAGCTATCAAACTAGCCTCGGTGTTTGCGCGTGACGCCGCGAATGTCGTCAAGTTTATCATCAGCGAAAAAACATTCAAATTAAACGCGGAAAGTTCGCAATCGGGTGACCAGGAAAACTCTTTGGACGTTAAAATTGAAAGTAAGGACAGTCAACTGTTTGACGAGAAAGGCGAGTTTGTCATTGCTTTTAATTGTAAATACGTCGAAGACTATCTCAACTGCGTTGAAGGAGAGAATATAGAAATTAAATTTAACGATGTTAACTCCCCGGGAGTCTTTTTGGACACGTCTGACGAGAAATTACTTCATCTGATTATGCCTGTCCGTCTTCAGAGTTAATTTTGGCGGAAAACATAACTAAAAGAGTAATCGGGGGCGTAACTTTTTATAAAATTTTGAACATCTGTTTTTGGGAAGTACCAGATTTCAATCACATCTTCCGTGTTTTTATTTCCAATAAAAGCAACCCCAGCCTCTAAATATACATAAAGATTAAAACCAGTTTGCGCATCAGGCCCGTATAAAAGAGTGTAAGAGTTCCCGTATTTTTTAATAAGATCGGAAAATTTGATGTTATCCTTTGATGTGATAATTTCTTTAATCAGATTAACTTTGTCTTTATCATTGAGAAAGTATTTGTCATTTCTAACCGGACTGTTGGTTTTGTATTCATACGTTGTTCCACTTTCTGTTGATATTTGGTCAGGCTGGCCGAGTGTCTGTAAAAGATCATTTTTACTGGATTTTGAAGGTGTAATTCCGTTATATGAAAGAAGTTTGTTGTTTTTTAAGCTTATGAAAACAATAATAAAAACGATAAATATTAGGATTGCGATAGCGACATACAACGTTTTAAGATTTTTCTTCATATATTAATTATATACAAAACGTTCCAATTGTTTAGTTGCATCCTTCTTCAAAAATCCTGCAGCGCGCAAACTCAAAACTGATTGGATACCTTGCTGCGAACCCGTTGGGTATACAAGTTGACCCCAGGTTGTCGTTGACGTACAGCCCCATTATTTCTGCAAAGTCCTCAGACGCTGGATGATTGGGTTCAACATATGTGCAGATGGGTCTTTCGTTAAAAGCGGTATCGTCCAAATAAGATTGATAAGCGCCGGGGTAGTATGTTGCTAAATAGTGAGCAATCTCGTGTGCCAATAGATATTCCGTAACACCAAGATTTATTAGACATCCACCCCTTGCTGCGAACCAAATGTCTACGTCTGAACCACCCTGTCCGTTAGCAAACCAACCACAATAGAGCACCTTGCTCTCGTCATATCCGAGTCTGATTGTACCGGCTGAACAAACCTTACCCATATATGTTGGGTGCTGTCCTGCCACATTGAGAATTGCCTGCTCAAGAACGAAACGAGGACTTGATGGCCAGGTTCCCACAAACTCGAAACAACCGGATGGACAATTGCCGAAGCAGGACGAAGTCCTTCCAGTGCCTGTTTCACCTTGTCCCGCTACCGTTCCGGTTACGTTAAAGAAATCTGAGGCGGTGGCGTCTGAAAGATTGTAAGCCCTGGTGTAGGTGATCACAAACGGATCGGAACCACCGATTGAGACGCTGCTGATAAAGCTTTGTAGGGCGGTGAAGGATGAATATGGTGTGAGTGAAGGTAGTGATGAAGTTAAACCCGCCCTGATGCTTTCCATAGGCGGACACGTCCCGTTTGGAAGAATTACGCAGTTATCATTAACACTGATGTTTGTTATTGTGTCACTTGAAGACGTGATATTGACTTCATAACTAATCATCTGTTGCCCGTTTGGCAGGCGCCCCGAAGGATTTGCAGTTTTTGTTACCCTGATAACAGAAGAAGGATTAGATGCAAAATCTCCAGTAAAACCACCCGGTGGAACAACATATGCCCCGGAGTTAATAATGATTAGAATAACAATTGTCAGGGCGATAAACCCCATTCCCCAGATAATTGTTGTAATGATCACAGTTGTCAGCCAGGCAAAAAAGGCCAAAATTAGCCACTTAGCGATTTTTGCATACAATCGTGCTCTTGCCAGAAACAGCTGAAAACCCGAAGCCAGTTTGTTTAATCCTTGTTTTATTGCATTTTGGCTTGAAATTTTTGCTGCGCCCACGGCGTTGCTTGCGATTTGTGAACCATATGTTGAAGCCGAGCCCGCAACTTTTTGAAAACTGTCTCGTAGTGTTTGAAAGGCAGATCCTTGCGTAAACGACGATCCGCTTTCAAACCCCGATGTCCGTGGTGTTGATCCAATGTTTGGCGGTACGATATCCGGCTCCTGGTAAGTAACAGTAGTAACTAGGTACTCTTGATAATGTCGTTGCGCATGGTTTGTTAGTGATTCACTATATCTTCTTGCCTGATTTAGATACTGTGAATTGTAGAGTTGAGGATTTTTGGTTTCTGATGGAGCAACCTGAACACCCCTTTGAGTTTTTTGTAACTGTAAGCCGTGAACAATGTGGGGTGGTTCTCCCCCAGCAAGCTCTTGAACCTCCACCTGAGATCTTGGGTCAACTTGTGACTGAAACTTTTGCGTCGTTTGTGGAAAGACTTTATTGAGTTTTTCAATTTCTTCGCTAATTTGCAAAAGACTGCCCTTATCTTTCTCTGTCAGGGTTGCTGAGGAACTATTGATTGATTGTTTTAACTTTCCAGGGTCTGTTCCCATCCTCCACAACTTCCTCGCGGTCTCCTCGATTGCTTTTTGATTTGATCGAGATAGTGGGGTTTGTCCAGTTGCGGCATCAATGGCGGCGGCGGCGTCTTTTGTTTTTCTATCACTTATGGGTTGGGGAATCGAGTCTGAAATTCGAATTACAATTCGCCCTTGAGTTTGTTTTGATGGATTGCTTTTGTTATCTTCCATTTAAGAAAACTATTGTTTATTGGCGATTGTTTTTTGAACATCGGCGGGGCTTTTTTGTGTCAGGTCAACTTTCTTGTCAAAAATGTCGGGGGGGGCGGTTGTTGCTATTCCAATATTTACTGGTGTGGATATTGCGACAACCGAAGCGTTTTTCGCGAAATCGGGTGAGGCAACTGTTTTATTTGTTTGTAGAACCGGGGCGGCATCAATTTTCTCTTTTTCTTTTTTCGCTAAAGCCTCTTCCTGCTGTTTTCTTATCACGTCCGCAGGTTTGGTTGAAATTAGTTTATGTTCTTCGGGAGAAGAGACAATATAGATTGGAACGTGGTGGTTGCCGGCAAAGAAAATTCCTTCACCAATGTTGGCGCCGAGCAAAAGCTGTTTTTCTCCCTGAGAGAGATAAAAAACCTCGGCAACCCTGTCGATCGCTGCGGGCGACTGTTTGAGAAGAAGTCTAATTGCCGAGTTGGTGACGATTGCCTTTCCGATATCTTGAGTCAAGAAATCTTCGACGTCCTGGGTGATTGTAGTCAACCCTAAGTAGTACTTGCGTGCTCTTTTGACGATCGACCACATAAACTGTGCCGAGTCGGGGTAGCGCATCATGTGCCACGCCTCGTCAACGACAAGAAGTCGCTTTTTAAGATCTCTCTTTACTTTTGTCCAGATAAACTCAAGGATGATGAACATTGCGATTGGCCGCAGGGCATCTTGCACTTCGCGTACGGAAAAGACGGTGAAAGGATTATTGATTTCGACGTTGGTCTGTTGATCAAAAATACCGATGAAGCTTCCCTTGACAAATTTTTCAATTCTTGCCGCCAGATCAAGTGCTGGTTCGGTTTCCATTCCGACCAGTATTTTGTATAAATCCTCCATCAGCGGAGGTTCTTTCTTTTGTGTTGCCGGGTCCTGAGTAATTCCCTTTGCGCGATATGTTTCGACCAGTGCGTGGTCCAAAAGAGCCTCTTGCATCGGATTAAGCGCGCCCATGATTACTTTAAATAAGGCGTGTAGCGAAAGCACCTTTAATCCGAGCTGGTTTTCTCCCTCTTCGTAAATTTGTGATAAATCAAAGGGGTTAATTTTCGACAGTGAGCTATACGAGAAAGTGATGTACTGTCCCCCAACGGCAGCGCAAAGATCTTTGTATTCAGCCTCGGGGTCAATGATAATCACCTCTGTTCCCAACATTAACGAACGTAGAGATTCGAGTTTGACGAAATAACTTTTTCCGGCACCAGATGTGGCAAAAATAGCCATGTTTGAGTTTTCCATCGAGAAGCGGTCAAAAATGACAAACGACTCGTTCAGAGGATTAATTCCATACAACACTCCGCTGTCGGATGAAAGCTCTGCGGAAGTTAGTGGAAACGTTGTTGAAAGCGAGGTGGTATCCATGTTTCGTGTAATTGAAAGCCTGTCGGCTGCAAAGGGAAGGGTTGAGTAAAAGCCGTTTTCCATATCAAGGGTTGCTGCTTGCGCACTAACAAGAAGTGACCCCAATGTTGCCTGAACCTGCTTTGTAATGTCGTTTAAATCTTCCAAATCCTGTGCAGGGATAGTGATATAGAAAGCAAATTCGTAAAAGTGCTCGGAGCCTTTCACCAACTCCTCCTGAAGAAGTTGTGCATCATCAAGCTTTGCTTGTGTTGTGGCGTTTACAATACGCCCACGCTCAAGGTCGGTTGCAATTTCAGCTTCCATTTCGGCAATCTTATGACGCAAATCTTCCAAAACACCCTTAACCTCAACAGGGTAGACGTAGAAAGAAATATCAAGAGAGCTGTCGAAATTGATAATCTGTTCCAACCACCCCGGGGAAACAAAGCGTGGGTAGCCTGAAACAAAAAGAGTCCGAAAGTAGACCCCGTTTATTTTGATATAGTCAAAATCGATCTCAAAAGTTTTTGGGGCAACCACGTCAAGAACAGTCATCCCATCAGCCACGGTTTTGTTGGGGTCGATAATCTCTGGTTTGGTGCTGCCCTGCTTGGCTAAAATATCCAGATCTTCTTCATCAAGACCGGCGCGGGAAACAACGGGTGTTGGTTTTTGGTCCCCGTTTTTGTTCAAGAACGTTTGAGCGGTTGTTTGTTGCTGGCCGGTAGCGCTGGCGCTGGGGGATTTAACGTCCGTTTCAGTGACAGGATTTGCCCGTGGCACACTTTTCTTTTTTTTGAAAATTTCTGTAAGTTTCATGGGTTAGTATAAAAGAGTAAAAGGGTGAAAGAGTAAAAGATGTAAATAAATTCTCATGCTCTTCCTCACTCCTGCTCTTGTTTTACAATTTTACAAATAGAACCGTTTATTGGTGTTTTTCAAATTTGTTTTTAACTTTTTGATTGAACTTTTGCTTTTTGTCTCCGGTCCTGAGGGTCACCGACCCGTAGGGACTTTGAGTTATAAGTTTTATTAATCTTATCCTGTCCGCTTCCGCTTGTGCGGAGGAATTGGATTATAAATATGATAGAAAAGCTCAATTAATTCGGGTGTTGTTAACTGCCGCAGTTCAACCCCCAAACGTCTCGCCTGTCGAATCAGATGGTCTCTTTTAGGATAGAGCGAAACCCGGGCCTTTTTTAAGACATAACTTTTGGGAAAGGGAATTGTTGAGTTTTTTGAACCCAAACCCATGACGACTTTTGCCAAGCCCAGCTCAACGCGTGAGAAGGGTACGACCAAATAGAAGCTTTTACTAAGGACGTTCTTTTTCTTGACCGACTCGATAATGAACCTCTGATAGTCGTTTATCAGAAGCATAAGCTTGTTATTTGAAATCTTTTTCTTTGCTTCATCGAGAAAGCGCATATAGTTTCCGATATCTTTTCTCTGCGAGCGAACAAGAATTTGAACGGGGAAATTAAATGAGTTTAAAAGGCCTGCATAAGAAGAAATGACCGCCTCTTGTTCCATTTCATTAAGAAGGCCAAAGTTAAGCGACGTTGACTCGACAATTAGAGCCGCACCGCCGTCTTTAAAAAGAACGATGTCGTGGATGATGTCCGCAATCGGGATGCGGTCCTGTGTCGTGTCGTATAACGGTTTGTCTGGTGTTGATAAAAATGGTAGCTTCATATATTTAGAGTATAAGAGTAAAAGTGTGTAAGAGCGTGAGTTATAAATGTTATTTACTTATACTTTTTTACTCTCCCGCCCTTCGACCCTTACAGTTTGTAATCCTGCATAAACTTTTGTTGCTCGGTTAATTCAACCGGTTTTTCCTCCTCTTTTTTAATGCCACCCAGCTTTGCCCAAATTGCAATAGCGGGAATAATTTTGTTTTCGACCTTCAGTTTGAGCGGCTCGAACTCGTACCCATCTTTTTCTGTTTGAATAATATACTCACCCTCTATTAAGGGGGTGGCAATCATAAAGTGCCCGAGTTTATTACTGCGAAGCGCCCTAACGGGCCTTCCGTCAACGTCTTTTATTTCCAAAATTGCACCCTCGACGGTCTGTCCGAACTGGTCAAGAACCTGGCCGACGACAACGTTTTCCCTTGTTGCTGGAAGCGGTGGAATTACGTCTTGCGAAAAGCGTGTGGTTGCAGTTTTTTGAACATCCTGTTTTGGATATGTCATAGGTATAACCTTGGTTGTTCCCGAAAATGCCCCGCCGTTTGTACTTTGCGCGCCTGGTTGTGTGATTTGATAACCCTGTATTTTATCAAACCCAGCTTTGGGTGGAGTAGGAACGACAACTGTCGGCCGGACGCTTGTCTGCTGTGTGATTACGGGTTGAACTTTTTGGACAAAAGGTTGTGGTTGGGTTGGTATGAATGGTTGAGCTTGCGGATTAGAAACAAAAGTATGCATCGGAGTGGTTGAAATAACAACCGTAGTGTTTGGGGCAATGAAGCTTTGCGAAAGCTTGGTAAGAAACGTTTTTTCTTTTTCTTCGAGCTTGCTCGTCACTTCAGTTTTTTTAATTACCGGATTAAGAAGCTCTTGGACTTTCTCTTTTCTGTCAGCAATTTTAATAGAGGCTGGTTTTGCAGATGTTTCTTCTGGCATGAAATAATTAATCGGTTTTTTTGATTTATTCCAGACAAAATAAGTCGGTGAGTAAATTGAACGAAAGAAAATAAAAATCCAGGTGCTTAATGGTCTGTCCTCGATGGGAAGAAATGCCAAAGCAACACCGAATAAAAACGAGACGATAATTAGAGGCCATTTAATAAAGGGGTGGAGGGGCGAGGCATACAAAAGAAGCGATATTAATGCCCCAGCTGCAAGCTGGACAAACTGCTTTAAGGTCATGTCGCCAACCAGTTTGAACTGATACGAAGCTATTTGTTGTGGAATTGGATGTTGTTCCATATATTAAAGTAGAAGAGCGGGAGAGTAGAAGAGTGTAAGCGATATAACTATTCTACACCCCGTTCCTCAAAGATTTTTGAAAACCATATAAAAGTTTCTTTACTTCAATAAGTAAATTATAACCTTTATCATACCGTTTTTGTTTAAGGTAATTTAGTTCAAGGCAAAGGTCGAGATAGACCTCTAATTCTGTTAACGATCCAATGCTTATTGAAAGAAATCTTATAAGCTCTTTCCTACTTTTTGCATAACCTTCTACAATATTCGCCATTATGGAAACTACTGCCCTTCGCATTTGGGGTAAAAGTACATACTCCTCGGTTTTGGGAAACTCTCTTGTAATCTCATAAACAAAAAGCACCAACTCTTTTGACTTTTGATAAACAATTAACTTTTTGTAACTTTGTTTGTCTTGCATAAATTTGTATTTACTCCCGCTCTTACACTCTTCCACTCTTTTACTCTATCCCATGAAATCTATTTTTCAATGACTTGGCTTTTTCACGGAACAAGATAAGAAGGCGAAAGAGTAAAAAGGTGAAAGGGTTAAAGATTGTTGTTGCAATGCAAATTATTCCCAAAAAGTGTAAAATCGGTGATATAATATTTATATTATGATAAAGAAAATGTTACCTGTTGTTGTTTGGAAAGAGGGGAAATGGTTTGTAGCAAAAACCCTAGGGTTTGAATTGGCAAGCCAAGGTAAAACCAAAGATGATGCAGTAAAAAACCTTCAGGAGGCCTTGGATCTTCTGTTGGAGGACGAAGGCGTGGAAATTCCCCATTCAATAATTCCCCAAAATACTGAAATAAAACAAATTTATGCCTAAGTTGTACTCTTCTAAAGATGTCACAAAAGTACTGAAGAGAGCAGGTTTTAGTCAAGTTTCACAGAAGGGAAGTCATATCAAATACAGAGGTTTTTACAGAGGTAAACTTCAAACAGTAATTGTTCCCAACCATAAGGAAATCGCAAAAGGAACTTTTAACAGCATTTTAACTCAAGCTTCAATGACTCTGGAGGAGTTTAAGGGATATTTTTAAGTAGATCTCGAGATAAAACAACTTTTTTCTTTTACTCTATCCTATGAAACTAATTTTTCAATCACGAGGCCTTTTCACGAATAGGAAAAGGGATTTGTACTCATAGTATGAAAGAATTGCCGACAGACCAACAAACAATGGTGATAACTGGCTTATAGTGTTATAATGAGCCCATGTCAAAATATGAACAGTTAAGAGAAAAAGTTACTCAAGGAATAAATTTTATTGAAAATTCCAGGCTAGAAAAGCTGAAGGAAGAAGAAAGGAAAGCGGCAATAGTTGCCGCTGGGGAAAGAGTTAGAAACGAGGAAGAAAACAAGAAGAGAGAATTTGCAGCAGCCAATTATCCACTGCTATTGAAGGAAATACCGAAAGTTTTAAACGAAATTAATAGGGACGTTTTTAATTCCTATGCTCATTTTGTTGGGTGGAAAAATATTGAAAACGAGAAGCGTGAGGAACTAGAAAGTGTTCGCGACGAGGGCGGAACGACAACTCTTGCCCATACTGGACACTCTTTTCAAGAAACATGGAAGGAGTGCAGATTAGATATGCCAGAAGGAAGGAGTCTTTCCGTAAGTTTTCTTATTAAGAGAAAGCATTGGTACAACAACAACTTGGATTGGGGGAGTCTACCGGAAATAAAACCTAGAGATCAATCTGGCTTATACTTAAGTTGTCATAACGATACGAATAAAAAATGGGACTACGGTTCAAGAATAAGCACAAGAATAAGCATAAGAAAGCCAAAAGAGGTGGTGATGAAAGAACTTGATGAAAAACTACAAAGTTCAATAGAACAAATGTATTCCCCAAAGTGAAAAAGTGATTTGAATTAATATTTTATTAAGCGCCTTGCCAAATCATATTTTTCAATTACACGCTTTTTCACAGATACAACAAAAAACAAATTTTTGACAAATATTTTTTTAGCGTAAAACATGTTATTTATGAATGTATTGAAAGGCTATTTTCTCGTTATAAAAATCGGTTTGGAGGCTCCACACGACGGACAAGCAAGAGTTTGGTTTGTTAAATAATCATTTTTGCAATAAGAACAAGTGGCCAAGTATTCAGGCATATTTCTTTCATCGGGTTGTAAGATAATTTTTTTTGACGGAAGACTTTTTTGTTCTATCCCGTAAAAAACCTTAATGCTTTTGTCAACAATGTTAAAAAACCTAACAAAATTTTTTGCAAACACCCCACGGTCTTCAAGCAAATTTCCATCAGACTCGCGAATTCTTACTAGTATTGTCGGTCCAAAATCTAGCCAAACGTCGGGGTTGTTTTTTTGATCGATTAATAAAAGTAAAATTGTCCCAATAAGTCACTGTCCTTGGTGGGTGAGACTTACCTTCGTACCTGGCAATTCTTTCCTCGTATTCCCACATGTCACGTTCTACATATTTGGCAGTTTCTATTGGGACGAGTTCTAAACCAATTCCATACTTGTCATATTTATCTTGATATTTTTTTGCAAGACTTTCTATGTCGTCTTTGTTAGAAACGCGTTGAACTATCGGTTTGGATAGCGGAGCTGCGGTTGTTCTTCTCAAGTCGGATTCGAAAAAATAGATTTTTTTGTATCTATCTTTAATTTCCTCATCCTGCCGGCTGGTTATATCACAACCCACCATGGACGAAAGGTAGTGAAGAGGATCATGTTTCCATGAAATTATTCTATTAAAATTACTATCAAGCCGGTATTTGTACGGGCCGTTGTCTTTAGTAAAAATGCCAAAAAAATAATCGGGATTATATAAATTTACAAAGTTAGTACTTTCTGACCTGTGTTCGATACCATTGTCGGCACTCATGTTAAGTTGATATTTTTGACGTTCTATCAAAAAAAGTCAATGTAGGCAATACAGATTGTTTGGATTTTGGCATTTTCCTCTCAGAAAGTGTAAAATCGGTGTATAATTTATGAGAGAGATAGATATGGAAAATAATCAAGAAAATGGTTTTGGACAACAACCTGAAGGTGGTGCACAAAACCAAGAGCGAAACATAACCCCCGAGCTCTTAAGGCAAATGGATACACGGGATCTTTACACCGTTCCCGGAGGAATGCGAATCACCGAGTTTAGAGAAGCTATCCGAATTGGAAATGTTCCCCAATTGCGCGAATCCTTGGAAAAAGCTCTGGCATGGATCGAAGGCGTGACTAATGGTGTTGACGCAGGGAATTACGACTTTGATATGTATATGGAGAAACTTAAATCCAATAGAGAAAGGAGAAAACAAGGTTTAAGGCCTGAGCGGATTGACGACAGGGAAATTGTCGATTTGAAGAACATGTTTGAGAGCGTTGAAACCTCAACAGATAGGCCAGAAACAAGTTACGTAAGAATGGCGGTTGAGGATGGACTGGAGAAGACGATTGAGCGAGCTCAATTTTATCGAAAAAACAAAGACGTGTATATACAGACATTTATAGAAGAGAGAGTGGGATTTTACGAGCGCCTTAATGAGGCAAATGAAAGAGCAAACAGAAAAACATTAGACGACGATCGTGTTCATGATTTTATTAATGAAGAAACCCAAGCAGAGAAGGAAAGAATGGATTCTTTGTCGAATTCGATAGGTGATCTAAAAGGCTTGCGCCATCATTATGATGCTAGGACAAAAGTTTTTGAACCGCTGTTTATTTTTACACAAAGGACTTGTGAAGACGAAGATTCTTGGATGCAAATGAATTCAAGGTCGCCCAAGCCAGATAAAGGTCATTGGATCGGTTTTTATCAAAGTAATCGCCTAGAGTCAGCTGGTGAGAAAGAGAGTCCTTGGGGACGTGCTGTAGACAGGACAAAGAACGCAATTGAAGATATCAGATGGGGGAAAATAAAGCTACGCGACGACGAAGGAAATGAGATTAAAGATAAATACGGAAAACACACTGGCCATAACATCTATCTGAACGGCTTTCGGACAACGGGGGATTTTGTCTCATGGGTTAAAGCACTGCTGCCATATACAGAAATTACAACAACTTTGCCAGCAAAGGAGGGATCAACACCGCAGACAGTGACTTCCCAGCGAATTGACGTCTTGTTTGCTGCATGGCGGGCGGCATCATCTGACGGAACGATTTCGAAACTGGCATGGGGGGTGGAACCTGCTAAAACTGTAAAAGTAAAAGATAACAATGGGGACGAGAAAGAAGAGCCGGTAAGAGATTCAAAAGGAAACATTGTTTACAAGTATTCTTTTGGAAACCCCCCCTTTGCAAGCGATATAAGAACGAAGTTGATTCATAATGATAAAGTTCGGGCTAACGAGTGGGGTTGGCCTGCAAACGACGAACGTGGCCGGATCGTGGATTTAGATGAGAAGGTGTTTCGCGATGAAAACGGAAATATTATCAGCAGTTATGAATATACAGAACAAGAATTTAGTGATTATCGAAGTTACGCACAGTCACATAGGGTGAAAGACTACAAGGCGATTTCGCATTCTGGACACCCATTAAGTATTGGACGAATTGGTAGGCTTGTTGACAGTTACGAGTCCAAAACAAATGTTACACTTAAGGGTTTTACTTATGAGGACAACGATGGACAAATTAAGCCTTTACAAAAAACAGAGAACGATGAATATTCACTTCACGACTTATCATATAAGTATGGTCTGTCCAGATCAAACCCTGATTTTCCTTGGTCGGATACAGAAATTAGGACAGGTTCAGAGGCTGCTGGTGAACCCACATCCGGCTCTTGGGGTCGGTACCACCTCGACACAGTCAGGGGTGAGAAAATTAGGAGCACCATGATTAGGGAGATTCCTGATGTGAACAAACTAACGGCGGATTTTTTTGAAGATTCGACTGTCAGATTTTGGGATAAGTTGGGCAAGCTTAAACCTGGTGAATTGAGGGATGGTGTACCACAAAATCCGTTTGCGTGGCATTTGTTGGGGATACTGAGGACCAGATCGAGGCAAAAGTTTACACCGAAATGGATGAATGGTGAAATTGGTTACCGCTCGGAAGACTATCAGAACAAAGTCACGAACACAAAAGAAGGAGAGTCTGGACAGAACTCTGTTTCAGTTGCCGATTTTTTGACGAATGCGATGCGGACGAATTGTGTTTCACAAAGCGAGAGCGATTGGATTTTTCATCAGATAGTCGGTTAAGGACATGTTCCACAATTGGACCCTTAAGACACCACAATAAGTAGCTTACTTCGCTCCAGATAAGTATGTTTACAATATTTTAATTCTGTAAGGTTAACATTTTTAAAAAAACGGATGTCGCAAAAATCGTGCAGTCTCCTTCTTTTGGACACCTCGAAGCAGAAATTATTATGGTTTTGATGGAGGGTTAGGATTTTTTGGGGTTTGTCCCTTGGGTTGGGTTTCATACCAAGTTCCTTGTTTTGTTACAAATGTCGTAGACGGGGCACGAATATAACCACGCCTAACACCCCAAGAGGAGACTGATCTTGAGAAAAAGCCGCCCTCACCCGCTTCAGCCCTCTTTGCTTGATTATATACAAATGGTGTAAGAATGTTTCTCGATACAAGACCACCCGCAGCTCCGGCTGCAAACCCAAGTCCTCCGGCAAGCAAACCACCTTTTCCAGTCAAGTCAGGTGCCTCAATTCCTTTTCCAGCCATAAGTGATTTTACCATATTTGAAGCACTTGGGACCATTGCAAGAATTGCTAGAGCTGCAAATGTCCAAAGAATCGGCAGCGGATCCCATCCGGTGGCTGAATTTTGCGTTCCCAGGGTCAGTGGCGGGTACCAAAACTGCCGCGTTTGTCCACCGGCTGTGGTTGCACTAAAAATATTTGAAATTTGCGAATCGCCAAGCTGTAGGAAATTATGTAGATTGTTGTTTACTTCCGGATAGGTGGCACTAAGGAAAAGAACACAAAGCATTAAAAGTGCCCCCGCGACTGGGTAAACAGCCAAGTTTGCAACGAGGTTTTTCAGCCAAGTTCCGAATCCGCCAATTGGGCCAATTGCGCCGAACCCGATAAGAAACGGGGAAAAAATTACGGAAATTAAAATTGTGATGTATGTCCTGATAAGAAGGATAAAGACTTTTACGGAGGTAAGCAGAAGCCAGATAAAAACACCGATTGTCAAGAAAAATGCCAGGATACCCCAAAGAATTCCCAAACCAACACCACCAGCACCGCCGAGGCCAAAGAGATAGAAAATTGTTTGAAAGAAAGCAACGGCAAAAGGCCAGAAGATGCCCGTTAGCCAACCGATAATTCCGCCGATTCCAAAGGCCCCCCCAGGTCCGTCGGTTAATAATGTAAAGACCTTTTCCCATCTTCCGCTTCCACCCTGAATAAAATCAAACTGCGTAAAAATTAATGCTACAAGGCCGATAACAACATACATTAAATCGATCATCAGGCCGGCAATTGCGTAAGAGAAGGTAACGAGGATGAGGGTGATGATAATCTTCGGAATTGCCGACTGAATGGAGACAACCGTTTGCGGATTGAGTTTAACGCGAAACATGATCATAAAGGCGAAAACGATAATGATAATAACAAAAAGTCCGTACATAATATCGCGGCATTTCTGCCAGATGTTCTGCACCGGCCCCAACGCATAAAAGCCAAAACCTGCATTTTGAGCTTGTGCCTCGGGGATGATACTAAGCGATGCGAGTTTTTCGCGGACGTAGTTGACGCCCGATAACGAACGGTTCGGATTAAACAACGTTGCGAGGACACCTTTTTCGACATATGGTTGGGTCGATGTATCCATCGCCACCATCGGATTTTGTGCGGCACAACTGTCAACGCCGCCGCCCTTAAAAATACATGTAATTGCGGTTTGGGCAAAGTTTGGGAACATGGCAATTAGGCTATACATTACCCACTGGACTTGGGCTGCGGTATATCTTTCCCCAAAAATCTCTTGTGGGGGAGAAGTTTGTGTATCGTACACTTTTGTATACCACTGTGTGAACGATTGGTTGTACCAGGGGTTAGTCGATTGTGCCCTTGCTTCAGGGGCGGAAAAGTAAGACAGGGATGATACAAAGAGAATTAGAAATGACAACGTCGATAGCAACAGTTTCTTAAATGCACCCATGTCAAGTTAATAATACCACATACTGGTAACAACGGCACAAGAGTGAAAAGCTGGTTGTGCGAAGCGGGTTTTGGGTAGCGGCAACTAAAAATATTTAGGATAAAAGAAAGACGTCCAACTTTTTCTGTCAATGACACCCTCTCCGCCTTAAAAGACGGAGTTTCCCCAGGGAGGATGGCATATAAGCAAAGTTTAAGATTTTATCAAAAGCAAAGCTTAATTCTGTTTGCACATTTTCAGAGTTCAATCCTGCCCGCTAGCTTGCGTAGCTAAGCAGGCGGGTCATCCCCACCATGAAGGGTGGGGATTTCTTGAAAGCTGTTATAAAATTATTAAATGTGGAGGGACGGAAAAAACCCCGAAGTTTCATTGAGCGATTAATTAGGCTCACAGACGCCTGTGGTGTTGTTATAGCAACAATACCAGTTGGGGCCGTTTGGAATGAACGATCGGTCGCCTTGCCACGGCCATCCGAAGGGGAAGTCGTTTTGGATTAGATAGATCGCGGCGTCGCAGTAAGATCTACCCGTACCCCAGCGATATTGTGATTGGGCACTGGCTTTACACTCATTGCATTGATTATATTGACCAACGGCGATGAGGTCCCAGCTGGTTTTGTCAAACGAAAAGACGATTTCGGCGCCGGGGGTTTGCCAACCCTGTTGGTTGATGTATTTTTTCCAAAGAAGAGTGCGAGCGGCAAGTTCCCAGGCGTCGGATAGGTTACAACGATCAAGAGATACTGGACCGTTGTTAATATATTGCATATCACCATCGGTAATAGCCATTGGGCCATCTGGTGAGTTGGGGCCGCAACCAGTAGCGTTACCGGTTTCTATAAACCAAATTGCTCTGAGATATTCGCAGGGAACATTGTATTCGTCCGCGACTTCGCAGATAGATTTACCACCCGGTACCCTATAATTTCCGGAAACGCTTGGAATTAAGTTTCCCTCAACACAATCTCTACCTTCACAAAACAACGGTTGGGTGCCATACCCTTTCGGACGAAGCAGTGTCTGTATTCCGGTTAAGAAATATTCCTTAATTCCTCCGATGTGGGGAAAGTAAATTTGCGCTCTGTCACCCGGGGTTTGGTTGGTGGGGTCACCCGCGTAGATTGGGTCGCCCGATTCGTCCGAATATCCAACCTGAGACGATGCGGGCATGTCATAGATTCCCTCGATTGTGTTTCCACCTCCGATTTTGGGAAACATTTTCCGAAAGATTCCAGTGGAACCAACAACTAGTTTTGTCCAAACCTCATTGGCGAGCGGCGTTCTTGTTTCAAGCTTCATGTTAACCATAAGCTGGTTTGTACAACTTTGTGTTTGTGGGGGTGTTGAGTAATTTGGTGTACAGATTGTATCAATTGAGGGGGCACATTTAAAGTTTACGTCTCCGTTGCAGTATGTGCCCGGACTCCATACTCCACCCCCCGTTGTAGTACATGTCCAATCAACGGGGACACAAACTCCTGAAATGTTTGGATCTGTTGATGATTCACATTCCGTTTCACCTGAGACGTTGGGGTTGCTGTTACATGTTCCGGTTACACAGATTCGACCTAGTTCACAATCATATTGACCATAGTTGGTGTCGCACGCTTGGCCATCATTCACCAAACACCTTCCGCCGAGAAGGTTCTCACATAGGTTTCCATAAGGAGCTGCCGGCGTGCCATCGCCCCAAAGAAAGTAAGTGCAAAATACCTGTGCCGTGTAGTTAATGCGTGCACGTAGCGTACCCGCAAACAGATCGTCTCCCGGATTGTTTCGCACCTCACGGTATGAACAGTAGGGCGATTCAGGAATAAACCCGCTTGTTGGCATTTCGTCTAAGGCAGCGTCTTTATACGCAAAAGTCTTTTGCAACAAAGTTGATAGGTCGTATGTTTCTTCCATATGCGGAACGAAGAGGTTGGCGTTTTGGATGTCGGTTACACTAACGCTAATTATTCGGAAATTTGGAGAAACACTGATTGGTGAAACACCAGCAGATTTAATCCTAATGTCACCAAGACGGTCTTCTGTTGAAGAAAGTGGCGCGTAAGGAAAGAGGTTGCCAAAGACGGCCGGATTTATCAGTGAGAAATTAAAGCAAAGCGTAACTGTTCCAATAAGCGGAATTGGTGTTTTAATGGCAATGCAGGTATTACCACGCCATGATTTGTAGTTTACGAGAAAGTTTGAAAAATCTTGGCCGAGATAGTCTTCCTCAATTGGTGGCCTGAAACCGTTGTAGTCTGCGAGGTGGTATTGACGTTTCACGAGGTCTGAGAGTGCGGAAACTATATTTGTAAATGAGTTAAAGTCAGAAAGCTGCCATTGTCTGTAACAGGGTGCGGGGATTCCCGAACCAAAGTCGATGTTTAACCCGAATACGTTGAAGAAAGGAATTGAAATTGCGCAACCGACCACTTGGTTATGTCTAATTCCAGCAAGGGGTGTCCCGGGGGCCGGATCGGGTGTATTGACAGAGGTAACAGCATCGTTGATTTCTGAAACCTTTTCCATATTTTGAATCGAGAAGGGAAGTAATTTTTTGACCGGGCCCGAATAATCGGTTTGCAAAAGGTGTCCGGGAAACCTTTGCGAGTCTGGGTGAACGCAGCAGTATTTATTTTGTCCGGCACACTGTTCTTTTCCGTCGGGAATGATCCAGGGAACATAATAAGGCTCGGCGAACCAGCTTATTGGGGCGGGCCATTCGTTTAAACACTGAACCTGTCCGGCAGACACTCGGGTGGTAGAGCACGTCCCTGGACGGCCAGTTGATTTTCCCATACAATCCGAACCGGGGTCCCAATAAGGGTATTCGGCCCGACCGATAATACCATTTAAATACCAACTGACATATTCATTAACCTTGGTTGCATTGTCCACAGTTTCCTCGTTTGGGTTATAGGCATTTATTACCTTCGGTTTCCCCGGGTCTGCACCCACCGACGGTTCGGTGTAACCCATAATTGGAAGCTCGGCTCCGGAAACATCAACAGCTACATTTTTTGAATTGGTTATGGTGAAAGAACAAGTTTCTGTACCATTACTGTTGATGTGGCAACCACTACAGTCACGGTTTGTTTCACACTCATTAAGTCCTGGGTCGCAACCACCAAAACGCCGGTCGCTACATTGATTGGGTCCTTCGCAATATTTACAAGCATAATCAACTTGTGACCTGGGCGGTTGATTGGGTGTGACCGTAGTTCCGCCGGAGGAATATATGGGGAAGTTTGGTGGTCCGTTGTTGAAATTTTTTGTTACGGTTACATTTTGTGTTACGAACAAATCGTTTCCACAAAATATGGCAAGGTCTTCCGCATTTGGATCGCAGGGACTTCCCTGGTATGGACGAAGAGAATGAAATTCATTGTCACGTGATGCTTGAAAGGTGGAATCGTATGGTGCGGTTTTATTACAAGGAAAAGGATAGGGTTGCGCGCTGTTGTAGCGGGGCCGCGCTTCTCCCTCCGGTAAAGGTGAGGTGTATGAGGGGTTACTGACTGTACACGGACCGATGCAGACTCCAAAGTGGTTTGAAACCGTTCTCTCGCCGCTTGCGAGAGTATTAAGAAACTGCCTTCCGGTTGCATTTGGTGTTTGCGCGACCATTGTTGTTGAACCGCCTCCGTCCATATTCATTCCTGTTAACGCTCCGCATTGGCGCAACATTTGCGCCCCCTGAAGAAAAGATGCTCCACGGGTGGTTGGGAGGTCGCCGTTAACCGCAATCATAATTAGAGTGTTTGAATTAATCCCCATCAACGTTCTTGGACGGACGGTACAATAGGTGGCGCCAAGTCCACCGCACCCTGGAGCTAGACATGAAGTTTGTGAACACATACTGACCTTGTTGGCAACCTGTCCACCCATGACAAGAACATTAACACCGCTGACGACGCTCCAAATTGGACTGGGTTGGCTTTGCATAATACTGATGTCGTCGTTTCTGTCAATTGAAGCAACGATACCAACACTCCTGTCGGTCGAGTAAACATCACCCCGATACGAATTAAGACCAAGCGGGTCGCTTAGCGAAACAAATCCGCTACCGTTAATTGCCAGAGCCGCCCCGACATTTCCCAAAAAAGCTGAAGTGGCGGTTCCTAAATATTGCCTTGGTGTAGTTGTGTAGTAAATATTGTTGTCGGTGATGTCTACCTTCACAATATGGGCAACGATTCGTGACGGCGTATTTAAAACAATTTCTTTATAAGTAATACTACTTGTTCCGGAAAAAAGTGGGGAGAATCCGCCATTACAATCAAAATTGTCTGGGCTTTGGGCAGAAGCTTCCGTTACAGAAATAAAAAAAAATAAACAGAAGGCAAAAAAAGTTTTCAAAATCCGCTTTGTAAACATGACTAAGTTTAGCACACGGTTGGAGACAGAGAATAGAGTATAAGAAGAAGGAAATTAGGAAATAGAAAATAGGAGTAAGAAGTGGGTTGCGGGGTATCAGGGTGTCAAACTTACACTCTTCTACTCTGTTATATTATGCGTTTACGGTAAACTGTGTGACATTTGCTCCGGTGAACTGCTGAATAAGAACCAAAATTAAATAAGCCAGCGCCACAATTACGATTCCAATAATCGCATATGTAATTGTCTTTTGTGCTGCTGCTGCGTTTTCCGGGTTTCCGGCGGAGGTGAGATATTTGAAACCTCCGAGAATTAGCATGATAAAAAGGATAATTCCAGCCAAAAAAAGAACTGATGCAACAACATTTTGAAAAATCCATTCGAAACCTTTAATTGTTGCCACACTGCCTTCAACATGAACGCTGGGAACCGGGTTGGTCATAAAATAATTTTAGCACAAAAAAAGCAGCCCCGTTGGGACTGCTTTTTTATTAAGGTCAAATACTAACCTTACGGCGTTCCCGGAATAGTGAACGTTCTCAAACTCACTCCGAAGAAGCTTTCGATAAGAGTTAATATTGCCCATGCTGCAAAGACGATTACCAATCCAACCAAACCAGCTGTGATTTGATTTCTTGCTGCTTCAGTCTTGCCCTTGTCTCCACCGGAGGTGATCCATTTGATACCACCCAATACCAGCATGAAGAAGAAAGCGACCGCTGCAACAATCAAGATAAACGATATTGCCAAACCAACTAACGAACCAAAGGAAATATTTTGCAAATTTTCAAATCCTGTTGGTGCATTAAGGTTCAAGACATCACCGGTTGCTAATAAATTCATTTTTTCCACCCCCTTTCACCCTTTAAAAAGGGAAACCCAAACTAGCGAAGCAAGTTCAGGTTAAAACTTCTTAGATTAACTTGGAAGAAGTTTTCGACGATGCTGAGGATTGCCCACGCAGCGAAAACTATAACAAGCCCGATTAGTCCAGCTGTAATTTGACTTCTAGCGCTTTCAATTTTGCCCTTGTCTCCACCGGAGGTGATCCATTTGATGCCTCCAAGGATAAGCATAAAGAAAAAAGCTAAAGCTGCAACAATAATTGCAAAGGTGATAGCGATAGTTACCAGTTCGCCAAAGTCGATATTTTGAAGGTTGCTAAACTGCGCAGGGGCGTTAATGTTAATTACTTGTGCCAGTAAATTTTTCATAAGTACTTATATTATCCTTTATCGGATATTATGATGTCAAGCGCCTTGCGTTTAAGGAGCAAGTGACCGCAAAATCGCCGCCGGGTTGAGAATATTTGGAAGATCAATAATCCCACCGAATATTTGTGCGATAAAAAGTGCGGCAACGACTATCGTAAGCCCAATTGCGCCGGAAAACATCGTCGATCGGGCGTTTGCTAGTTTTGCCTTGTCACCCCCCGATGACATCCAGGCGATACCTCCGGAAATTAAAAGGAAGATGAAATAAACTCCGGCAACAATTGTCAGAAGACCAATTGCTTTTGACAAAACCCCACTGAATAGTATGTCCCAACTATTGCCGGGGTTTCCATAGACACCGATTCCGTTTATTGTTCCGCCGACCTGAAGCGGATTTTGACTTAGATAATTTTCCATATTAGGGAGTGAAAATTGTTATTTGCAAAAGTGCATTCGGATTTCCGAAAATAAGCCAACCGAAAATTGCCGCCAAAATAAAAGAGCCGGCGGCGATTAACAGCCCCAAAAGTGTCTGCCAGATTTTTTGCCAAGCGCGGGCCATCTTTTCTGGGTTTCCCCCGGCCGACATAAAGTCGTATCCGGCAAGAATGATGTTTATAAAAGCATAGATCCCCGCAACCACAATCATCGTCCTGACAACCATGGTGAAGAATTTCTGTGGTCCAGATCCGGTTCCAGTTATTAGGGCTCCCCATCTGGATACGCCAGGCGGCGCATCGATTGTTCCCCAAGCTGTAGCGAGTAGTTTATCCATAAAACTTATGGTGTTGGATTTAAGATATTAAATCCAAAAACGGTCTGAACAATTACTATTATCCAATAACTTACGAAAATAATCAAAAAACCAATCAATGCGGACGTTGCAGCTTTCTTTCCGCGGGCAACAGATTCTTTATCTCCACTTCCGGCGCCAGAAATCATCATAATTCCGCCAACGACCAAAAGAAGAAATAGAATTACCCCAGCCAAAGCAACGGCGTTGAAAAGGACTACCGAAACAAAATCGGCAAGACCCTTTGTCTGCCCGAAAGGTGAGTGAAAGATTGAGCCGATGTTTACTTGGGTTAAGTAGTGCATGTTTTATTGTTACCTTGCTTAAAACCACGGCATTCATGCCGTGGATGTAGCAAGTTTTCGCGATTAACTTTGTTAATCGCAAGCGACAAAATACCATGGGCTTTAGCCCGTGGTATTTTATTTTAACTTAAAATGTGCTCGTAATGTCGCCAAGACCGAGTACGTTAGCAACTATTTTAACAATCCAATATGCTGAAAAGATAAGAATAAATCCGACAGCGGCTGTTGTAATTATTGCTTTTGCCGACGCCGCCTTTTTCGGATCACCGCCCGAGAGCATCATGTTGTAACCACCAAGTATAAGCATCAAAAGAAGGATTAGACCGGCAATTGGAAAAATGTACTTTAAAAGTGCGGAGACAATGCTCCCGGGAGAATTGGAAAAGGAGAACGCACCACCTTGCGATTGAATCGTTTGATAAATAGCGGGAAGATTAAGTTGAGATGATGTTGGTGCTGGAGTTTCTTCAACAATGCGTTCGCAATACAGAATTGCATCACAATTGTTGTTAAACCCCAAATCAGCACAAATTTGAGTGGTGCCGGAAGGTAACCTGTAGCCGGCAAAACAGGCAGTCTGATTGGGATCAAAATAACAAGGAGTATTATTTCCGGGTGGTGAGGTGCAGCCCCAGGTGCCCTGAGCATTAACATGAGCGACAAAGAACAGTCTTGAAAACAGGAATAAAAATAGAATTGGTAAAACCTGTATTGGTGTGTTGAATATTTTTCTTCTCACGTTTGATTTATAAATTCGCTATCTTAAATTATATACAATTTTTGAACAAAACGCCTTAACAACTCCTGGGATTGTTGGATAAACTGTTTAGTACCCTTTACAGTCCCGGGAGTCGCAAAATCCTGATTCCTATAAAATCCAATATGAAAACCGAGAAAATAATCATCATCAATCCGGACAGTGCCGCTGTTAATAGCTCTTTTCCCGATTGGAGTTTTCTTTTGTCACCGGCGGCAGTCATGATCATAAAGCTGGAATAGATAATTAAAAGAAAAGAAACACCACCGGAGATCCCGATTGCCCAGCGTAAGATAAATGCAAGGAAAGCGTTTTTATCACCAACCGGAAGGCAACCGATTGCGGTGTTGATGCTGTCTGTCCCGCATCTGGGACTTAATGCCTCCTTTGGGGTTAGTGGGTAGATGTCTACTAATTGAGTAACGCAGCAAAAACAATCTGCAGTTGCGCCACCTCCAAGCTGGCAATCGTAAGCCTGGTTTGGAGCAGGTGGTCTTGCACATCGTGTTGTGTCTGGATTTCCTCCCGTATTTGTACAGTTGCCTACAGGGTAGGCTGGGTCTGTGCACCTAGTGTTACATTCGGACCAGGCTGACGGGTAAACAGTTGGAGTTGGAATAACGCAAATACAACTGCAGCTACTCCCGAACGTACTACATTTTGGAATGTAACCCGCGGATTGATTGCAGTACCCAGGTCCCTGAAGTGGCTGACAGACACCTGAAACTTGAGTACAACTGCAATTTCCCGGTCCCGGAGTTGGTGTTGGGGTTACACATTGGCAATTACAGAAATTACTACCTCCCACTGTCTCTTGATAACAACTGGGAACGAAACCTGCGATGCAATTGGAAACAGGATTTGAACCGAGTACACAACTTGTGGACGGTCCAGGCATCCCCGCCCACTCGCATGCGCAAGTTCCCGGTGTGGCCTGCGCCTTGGCTGTGCTTGGGAAAGATATAAAAAATATTGAAACAAAAAGAAACGAAAAAAAGACTAAAAATAAAATTCGATAAATTAATTTCATTCCAGATAAAGTTTAGCACATTGAGGTCTTCGGGAAACGGGACTTTTAAAGCCCTGGAAGGCGCAAGATTCGAAGGCCGATGACATCAAGAAGATATACGGAAAAAACGATCATTAAAAGTCCTGCAATTGCCGCACCTAGAAGTTCCTTCGCAGCTCGTGCACGGTATGGATCACCACCTGAAGTCATCATTAAGTACCCGGCAACAATCATTAAAATAAAGGCAACTCCTGCGCCGACGCCGATCGCCCAAGGAAGAACAAAACGCAAAAATTCTGTGGGACTGGTGACGGCGACACAGCCAATAGCCGTTGCAATTCCCTGTTCTCCGTTTGTAACACAGCGGTTACTGAGTTTATATCTATTCAACCAATCGTCCCCCGGCCTGGTGCAACAAGATTGAAATAGTGGACAACCAATATCGGAAAAAGGGGGGTTTGATCCTTCCCAGAAATAGTCCGAATCTGTTGGACAATTAAGAAAAAAACATTGACCCGGCGTATTTGAGAGTCGACCGATACATTCGGGAGGTTGGGCACAACAGATGTTTCCAGCAACACAGTCGAGCCGACCCTTGTCTCTATTAGTGGGGCAGCTTCCGTCATCAGTGATACAAGTACCAGGCCTTCCGTCTTCCAAATAACCGCAGGTTGCCGTGACATAACATTTTCCATAAGCAAGACTACAAACGGCAAGACTGGTATTACACTCTCTTTCACAGTTGGTCGATCCCGGTGTGCAATCGGGTGAGTCTAGCCCGAGGGTACAGTTGATATAACCGGAGGAGCAGGAAGTTGGCGTGCCTTCCCTGCAGTAGCTTTGGCCATCAGTTTTACAAGTCCAGAAATCCGGGCAGTCGTTGGCGCTTTCGCCACAACGGCAATTTGCCGGGTAGCAATATGAATTGAGGCAAATTCCTCCGTTTTGCTCGCACGCGCTGGCTGGAGTACCTGTACAGTTATACTGTTGGCATGGGTTTGGGCCATCAAATCCGGTACAGATTGGATAAGTTGGGGTGATTGTTGGGACACCTGGTGTGGATGAAGGTGGTGGGGAAGGTTGGGGTGAGACGCCTGGGGTAATTGTATTTATTGGTGAAGGGATTGGCGTGGTGGACGGAAAAGGTGTCGTGGTATTTGTTGGAATGGGTGAAGAGTATGGTGCGCAGTAGCCGTTACAAACATATGAAGAGTTGCAGCACCAGGCGGCCGGGTCTTGGGGGTTACAGGAGTAGTTATCTGGAGTACAAGTTGGAGTTGGAGGTACGCTTGAACAACAATAGCAAGCACTTAATGGCGACTCGGTGCAATAATAGTTGGTTGCGGTGCAGCTTGTCGGGCTGGGGTTTGACGTGCTGCATTGTGCTTGGGGTCTTGAGGGGTAATTGTTGGGACAGTATAGACCGCAGTTTACCTGGGCAGATACAACTTTGGCACTTCCTAAAAAAAACAAAAACAGTAGTAGAGGCAGGAATAATTTTTTGAGCATTTTCAAATTAAGTTTAGCATTTTGTTGTAGTAGTTAAAACAACGCGAAAAGGTACTGGTATAATGATAAAAGTAACTCAAATGTCAAAATTCAAAGCTCAAAATTGTAAATCAGGACGGCATTTTATT